>LSQX01097521.1_pt2 | contig 56351 bp, 55 predicted proteins | sample 654561 | NCBI WGS metagenome assembly LSQX01 (sample SAMN04489861, study PRJNA283612) | anaerobic digester metagenome | isolation source: 4 biogas reactors fed with cattle manure at either 37C or 55C with and... | place: Denmark: Kongens Lyngby | collected 2014 | reverse complement strand
CAGCTCTCCCGGAGGGAGAGCCACGTGTGAGGGAGAGCCGCTGTGAAAGGACATGCGGTTCGATAAAATAAATAATTGTTGTTGCATTTTGGTTGCTGAAAATGGTATGATTTATATATGGGAATATCTATCTTTTTTCAGAGTATAAGTTTTATTGCAAAAAGCTTTGCCGTAAAGACTTAAATGTTCCCAACGCTCATCTAAACTTACAAAACAAAAATAATTTTATGGAGGAGACTGTTATGGCTTTTTGTACAAAATGCGGCGCGTTTGTCGACGACACCGCAGCCTTCTGCACATCGTGCGGGGCACAGACCGGGAGCGGTGCGGCGTCGGGAGGCGGGGCGGAGCAGCAATCAACTTTTGACAGGGTAACGAACACCGAGGACGTAACATCCGCGTTTACGCCGGAGGATATCGAGAAAAACAAGGCGATGGCTATTTTTTCTTATATCGGCATTCTTGTTATTGTTCCGATTTTAGCGGCAAAGGATTCACCGTATGCAAAATTCCACTCAAATCAGGGACTTGTACTTTTAATTGCTTGGGTTATTTACAGCATAATAACCGGAGTTATTAACAACATCTTAAACCTCCTGGCGCTTAGGATGATATTTTCGCTTGCAAGCCTTTTGTTCATAGCACTGGCCGTTCTCGGCATTGTGAACGCGGCGGGCGGAAAGGCAAAGAAACTTCCCTTAATCGGCGAGCTTACAATTATAAAATAATGCTGCCGCGGGGCGCTTTAAGGTCTGACCAAAAAGAAAAGCCGACTGTCCGAAGCTTTGGACAGCCGGCTTGCCTTAATTTATTCCGCCCTATAAGCGGCGAAGCGCTTCATATCAAGCAGACCTATGCTTTTTGTGGGGCAGACCTCGACGCATTTTCCGCAGCCTGTGCATTTTTCGTAATCGACTTCGGCGCAGAAATTCGTGACGGAAACGGCGCCGACATCGCATACCTTGACGCACCTCATGCAGCCGATGCAGGCCGCCTTGCACTGTTTTCTTGCAAGCGCGCCCTTTTCTTTGTTTGCGCAAAGCACAGCCGCCTTGGGCTTTGTAAGCGGCAGCATTTTTATGATCCCTTTTGGGCAGCTGTTGACACAAAGACGGCACGCGCGGCAAAGGGCGGGGTTGATTCTTGCGACGCCGTCGCAGATGCTTATGGCGTCAAACGGGCAGGCCTTTACGCAGTCGCCAAAGCCGATGCAGCCGTATATGCAGGCTTTTGGTCCGCCGAAAACCTGAGCGGCCATGCGGCAGCTTTCGACGCCGCTGTAAATAAGCTTGTCGGCGGCGTTGTGGTGATTTCCCTGACAAAGCACGACGGCGGTCATCGGCTCCATGTCGCCGACCTCAAGCCCCGCAATCTCCGCTATCTTAACGGCGGTTTCCTTGCCACCGGGCGTGCAAAGCGTCGTGTCTTTTGTCTCACCGCAGGACAACGCCGACGCGTAAGCGTCGCAGCCGGAAAAGCCGCACGCGCCGCAGTTTGCCCCGGGCAGAAATTCTCTTATATTTTCCGCTTTCTCATCGACCGGCACAGCCATAATCTTTGACGCTATGGCAAGGCCGACGCCCGATATAAGACCGATGGCGGAAACGACTGAAACGGAAAGTAAAACTAAACTCATTTTATCATCCCCCCGTCAACCGAAAATGTTTTCGACAATCCCGCCGAAGCCCAAGAACGAAACAGACACAATGGAGGCGGCGATGAGGGTTATCGGCAGCCCCCGAAGGCTTTTGGGTATATCGCAGGACTCCATCCTGCTTCTGACACCCGCAAACATAATCATCGCAAGCATAAAACCGACTCCGCCGCCGACAGAGTTAAACATAGACGCAAGAAAACGAAACGACGCTTCGGAGCTTGCGCTTTGGACATTTAAAAGCACAACGCCGAGAACGGCGCAGTTCGTTGTTATCAGCGGCAGATAAATCCCGAGGGCGCTGTAAAGCGACGGGACATATTTTTTGAGGACTGTTTCGACAAGCTGAACAAGCGCGGCGATGACAAGTATAAAGACGATTGTCTGAAGATAAGCAAGCCCCTTCGGCTCAAGCAAATATTTGTTGATGGGATATGTGACTGCCGTTGACATCGCCATAACGAAGATTACGGCAAGGGACATGCCTGTCGCGGTTTTAAGTTTTTTTGAAACGCCGAGAAACGGACAGATTCCAAGAAACTTTGAAAGAACAAAGTTGTTTGTCAGAACAGCCGTGAGCAATATCGAAAAGTAATATTTTGTCATTGTGCGCCGCCTCCCGTCATATCAGCCGTTGCCGCCGCGCCCGAACGGCGCGCGCCGATGCCGTCAGCTTCGCCGTCCTTTATGAGCGAGCAGGAGCCGGACATCGGGCACGATTCGCAGCCGTGCAGCTCGGCTCCGGGCTTTCCCTTGCCCTCGGCAATTTTGTTGGCAAGCGCCATCAGGATCCCAAACATGAAAAACCCGCCCGGCGCAAGAATAAATATTAAAATCGGCTCTATTTTTAGGAATTCGGGAAGACGTGAAAATATCTCGATTCCCGTAAATGATGTGATTCCAAAAAGGCTTAAAAGGCTGTCGGCGCCTGAAAAAAGAGTGCCGTTGCCTAAAAACTCCCTGACAGTCGCCATGCAGAGCAGGGCGGCCGTGAAGCCGGCGCCCATTCCGAGACCGTCAGCCGCCGAGGCCGCGACAGAATTCTTGCCGGCGAAAGCCTCCGCTCTGCCGAGGATTATACAGTTGACGACAATCAGCGGGAGAAAAACTCCGAGCGCAGAATCAAGCGCCGGGACAAAAGCCTTGACAAGCATTTGAACGATGGTGACAAACGACGCTATCACAACAATATAAGCCGGAATCCTGACCTTTGACGGTATCACGCGCCGCAGCATCGAAATCGCGATGTTCGAGCAGACAAGCACTATCGACGCCGAAAGCCCCATTCCGATTGCGTTTACCATGGATGTGGACACCGCAAGTGTGGGGCAGGTGCCCAAAACAAGCCTAAGAACAGGGTTCTCGGCAATCAGTCCCTTTGAAAACTCATTAAAAAGCGATTTTTTCTCAGCCATTTGCGCCCGCCTCCTTTACTTGCTCAAACAGCAAAAGCGCATCGTTGACGGCGTCTGTAACGGCCTTTGTCGTTATTGTCGCGCCCGTTATGGCGTCGACGCTGTTTTCCGCGCCGCCGCCGGCAGTCGAAACGCCGATAACGCCGCTTTTTCCGATAAAACGGCTTCTGAAGCTTTCGCTTTGTGCTTTCATGCCAAGCCCCGCCGTTTCGTTAAGCTCAAGCGCCGTGATTCCCGTGACCTTGCCGAAGGTGTCGATGCCTGTCATTATAACAATATCGCCGCCGTAGCCCTTGGCAGATGTCGTGAATGTAAAACCGACGATGCCGCCGTCTTTGTCGCAGCCGACAAAGTATGTATAATCGTTGCCGTCATATTGCAAAGACTTGCCGCCGCAAAAAGACACGGCATCCGGCAGGACTTCGGTGCGCGAGCTTTTTTCCGCGTCGTCGGCAAGCGCCGCAATCCTCGGCGCGGTGACGCTGTTTGTCATCGCAAGGAGAAATGTGGCGACAAGGCAGATGGCAAAAAGCACAAACGCGGGCACTGCTATTTCCTTAAAGCTTTTCATGTCGAGGCAACCTCCTTTTCGCAGGCGTCCTCCGCGGACTGCTTTTTTCTTTTCCGCCTTTTTTCCTTGACGACACCGAACGGAGTCGGCGCGGTCATGTTGTCGATGTGGGGGACAAGTATGTTCATGAGGATAATGGAAAAAGAAACGCCCTCGGTCATGTTGCCGAAAACTCTTATGACCGATGTGATAAGGCCGCAGCCCACGGCAAAGATTATCTTGCCCTTGATGCTAAGCGGAGAAGTTGTGTAATCCGTCGCCATAAAAAAGGCGCCGAACAGCAAGCCGCCGCCAAGCAGATGATAAAGCGTGAAGGAAAGGGCGTCCTTTTGTGACACTGCGCCGTAAATAAACATGAACACCGCGACGGTGCCTATAAAACAAACAGGTATGACGGGCAGTATCACGCGCTTTGCCATGAGATAAAGACCGCCGAGTATCAGCGCAAAAGCGCACGCCTCGCCTATGCAGCCGGAGCGGGCGAAAAACATCTGAAAAAGAGAAGGCGCGCCGCCCGTGCCGCCGAGCGCGGCAAGCGGTGTCGCCGACGAAACAGCGTCTATGCCGCCGCCTCTCCACGCGAAAGCGTTTTCCCAGCTTGAAAGCATTGCCGCGGGAAAAGAAACCATGAGGACAATGCGCGCCAAAATCGCCGGATTTACAAAGTTTTGACCGATGCCTCCAAACATCTGCTTCGCGACGACTATCGCGATGACAGAGCCGAAAGCCGCCATCCACAGCGGAATCGTCGAGGGCAGATTAAAAGCAAGTATGAGTCCCGTGACGACGGCGCTGAAGTCGCCCAATGTGTTGTGCCGCTTCATCACCTTGCGCGAAAGGTGTTCGGAAACAACGCTTGCGGCAATCGTGACGGCCGTCACGGCAAGCACTCGCGGACCGAAAATTATCACTCCGGCGGCAAGCGCGGGAATAAGCGCTATTATCACATCGAGCATAATGCGCGAAGTCGTCGCCGGCGACTTTATATGCGGCGACGCGCTCGCGGTTAAGATACGTTCATCGCTCATTTTTATCACCGGCTTCCTTTAAGATGTATTTTGCAAGGCGCATTGTTTGGACAAGCGGCTTGCCGGCGGGGCAGGAATAAGAGCAGCTCCCGCACTCCATGCATATTGAGGCGCCCGACGCCTTTAAAGCTTCAATGTCGTCCGCTTTTATGAGTGCCTCGACGACTGTCGGCTGAAGGCTGAAGGGGCAGACAAAGGCGCAGCGCCCGCAGCGGATGCAGTCGCGCTCTCCCTTGAGCATGTCCTTTTCAGTGAAAGCGAGCAGCGCGTTGTTTTGCTTTAGTATCGGCAAATCAGTTCCTATGACCGCAAGACCCATCATCGGGCCTCCTGTAATAATCTTTTTTGGCTCCTCCTTGAATCCTCCGCAGAAGTCAAAGATTCCGCCGATGTTTGTGCCTATCGGCGCGCGGATGTTTTTCGGCTCCGAAACGGCAGAGCCGTCAACAGTCAGCGAGCGGCTTACAAGCGGCTTGCCTGTTTTCAGATAGCGGGCGATAAAAGCGACTGAGCAGACGTTCATCACGACACATCCGACGTCGGACGGCAGCCCGCCCGGCGGAACACGCCGCCCTGTCGCGGATTGTATCATAATCTTTTCGGCGCCCTGCGGGTAACGCGAGCTAAGTGTCATGACCTTTATCTCGTCAACGCCCTCCTCCTCGGCGGAGGCGATGGAGGAAAGCACTTCGATGGCGTCGGGCTTGTTGTTTTCGATAGCTATTATGACGTTTGGAATGTCTAAAAGCTCTTTTATCGCCTTGATGCTTGAAAGTATATCCCAGGAGTTTTCGATGCATTCACGGTAATCCACTGTTATGTAAGGCTCGCATTCGGCGGCGTTGACGACGAGTGTGTCGATTTTACCCTGCGGAAAGCCGAGCTTGACATGAGTGGGAAAGCCCGCGCCGCCAAGCCCGACAAGACCTGAATTCCTCACGGCCTTTAAGAAGTCTTCGCGTGTCTCAACCTTCGGCGGCTCAATGCCGTCGAACAGCCTCATCTCGCCGTCTGATTCGATTGTGACCGCCTTTGAAATGTTGCCGTCGGGAAGCTCGACCTGACCGACTGCCGTGACCTTGCCGGAAACGGTGGCGTGGATGGGAGCGCTGACAAAAGCGGTGCTGTCGCCGACTATCTGGCCGACGGAAACGATATCTCCGACATTGACGGCAGGCGCGCAAGGGGCGCCGATATGCATACGCATCGGGATGACTACCTTTGAGGGGGTGGGTATGCGGACAGTTTCAAGGTTTGCGGTGTTTTTGTTGTGTGACACACGCACTCCGCCGCGAACCTTTTTGACAGCCGTTAAAATGCCGCTGCTTTTTTGACCCATTGCTGTTTGACATCTCCTTTGCCGAAATGTGCGCCCAAGCGCGCGCAATAAAACAATTATATTATATAGCAACAACAGCGAATAATCAAGAGTAAAAAAACGCCGCGGGGACAGGCGCGGGGCAGGTATGTGTATGCCGCGGGGATAAATTTGCGCCAACGTGTTTTTTGCGGCATAGAATTTTAAATATTAAGCGTTGATTCCCGCGGCTTTTACGCTTGAAAGGTTTGCCGCAAAAGCCGCGCAAGCCTTCGGACAGCGGTTTTTGCCGCTTATCGGTTGACTTTTACGGGCGTTTGGATATAATAAATGTGTTGTAAAAAACAGGATTATTCCTCTGAAGTTGTTTAAACGTGACGCTTTTTGACGAACAATGCTGAAAGCGCCAACATTTCGTTCACGGGGTCCGCACATTTGCGGAGCCTGTATTTTTGCGCGGAGCCGTCAAAAGATGTTTGCGCGGACACTCCAAAACAAAAAGCGAGGTCAACTGAAAACTAAAAATTAAGGAGTCTTTTAATGAACACGCTGTCGGCTGTTTCACTCATTATTTTCGCGGCGACATACATACTGATGCTGTCGTTCCAAAAGATACGCCCATATGTCGCGATTGCTTCCGCCGCCCTGTTTGTCGTCCTTGGCAGCATTTCTCTTTTCGACGGTTTCAGCTACACTCTGATGGACGCCGTCAGGGAAATTGATTGGAATGTCATCATGATGATAGCGGGGACGATGGGGACTGTCTACCTCTTTATCGAGTCAAAAATGCCGCAGCTGATGTCGGACATACTCATATCAAAAATGCCGAGCGTAAAGTGGGCCGTCGTCGCGCTTTCACTTTTTGCGGGGATTATATCCGCGTTTGTTGACAATGTGGCGACTGTTTTGATGGTGGCGCCCGTAGCGCTTGCGTTTTGCAAAAAGGTCAAAATTTCGCCTGTGCCGAGCATTATTTGCATAGCCGTTTCGTCAAATCTCCAGGGTGCGGCGACGCTTGTCGGCGACACCACGTCCATTCTTCTCGGCAAGGCGGCAAACCTTGACTTTATAGATTTTTTTGTTGACAACGGACACGTCGGGATGTTTTTTGTCGTGGAGGCGGGAGCGCTTGCCAGCGTTGCAGTCATTTTGTGGATGTTCCGAAAGGAAAACAAAAAGATAAAAATAACAGGCAGGACAAAGGTTGAGGACAAGGTTCCCACTCTGCTTCTTGCCGCGACAGTGCTGACGCTGATAGCCGTGTCCTTTATTCCATACAAGTCCTGCGCGGCCGAAGGTCGGTTCTGCAAGCCCGACGTCACCAACGGAGTTATTTGCGTCGCTTATTTCGTCATAGGGCTTATAAGGGAAGTCGCAAAAACAAAAAAGCTCGACGTTGTCAAAGCAGCTTTCAAGGAAATAGACTATTACACCATCGCTCTGCTTGCGGGGCTGTTTGTTGTTATCGGCGCCATTACCAGGGCGGGGATAATCGAAATGATTGGCGAAGCTATCGCAAAAATCGGCGGAAACAGCGGCGGATCTGTTTTTCTTGTTTATTCAATCATATTGTGGATGTCCGTTTTACTCTCCGCGTTTATAGACAACATTCCTTACACCGCCACAATGCTGCCAATCGTTTCCGTCATTGCGGCAAGCCTTTCAGCGTCCGGAAGCATTGTCGAGCCGAAGCTGCTTTATTACGGTCTGCTTTGCGGCGCGACACTTGGCGGAAACCTGACGCCGATAGGCGCAAGCGCGAACATTGCCGGAATCGGCATCCTCCGGAAAGAGGGCTACGAAGTCAAGGCAGGCACATTTATGAAATACGGCGTTCCCTTCACATTGGCGGCTGTCGGCACAGGCTATCTTCTCATTTGGGTGATTTGGAAATAAAGGTTCTTTTGCATTTAAAGTCTGCCACTTTACATTTAAAGCCTGCCTCTTTGGGCAACTACGTGTCGGCAGGCGCAAAGGTGAGCGGAGCAAAAGGCTTTTTAAAAAATCACCTTTTGGCAAGCCTTATGCCGCGACAAACAAAAGCACAAACAAAAAGAAACATCGCAACGCGCGACGTTTCTTTTTTTATCTGTCAGGTGCCGCTGACAAATTAAATTTTGCGGTAAAGCGCCGCTTGTTCGGCGCGCTTTGACTATTCGGGCAGATAAACGGCGCGGCTGCCACCTATATATTTGGGGCGTGTCATGGCGCAAGTGAGGTGTGCGCCGCCGATAGAATTGATTGAAAGCCTTATGGGGACAGCGACGGATTTCAAGTGCATCCCTATCAAGGTGTCGCCGATGTCCATTCCGAGATCCGCCTTTATCGCCTCGACGACGACAGGATTTGAAAATGTCTCGTAAGATATGGTTGCAAACGAGCCGCCGGCCTTGACACGCGGCACGACACAGACAGGCTCAAGCCCGCGCTCCCGCGCCGCGCTTTTTTCGACGACAATGGCGCGGTTGAGATGCTCGCAGCACTGCGCGGCAAGGAAGATTCCCTTTTCAGAAAGCACAGGGTATATGCCGGAAAAGACAGCCCGCGCCGCTTCCTCGCTTGAGCCTTGACCGATGCGCTCTCCGAGAATCTCGCTTGAGGAGCAGCCGACGACAAGGACACAAGACGAAGGGGGATTCGCGGCGCGCAAAAGCTCAAGCGCCGCCGCCCTCGACTCATCTCTTATTTTATTGAAAGCTTCTTTTTGTAAATCCATTGCACAACTCCTTGCGGCATACGCGGGATTTTATTGAGTTCGCCGATCTGCGAGCCGCACATATCAATCAGCGAATAAAAACAGCGACAATGTTTCTGATGTTTAACAGGACAATCAGCACACCGACGGCGAGCATCAGCTTTTTTTCGGGCAGCTTTTTGCAAAGTATGGCGGCCATCGGGGCGGCTATAACGCCGCCGAGCGCCAAGCCGGCAATCACGTCAAGATATTCGCCGACCCCTAAAAACACGGCGAATGTGAGAGTCTGGACGATGGTGACAAAAAACTCTGCTGTATTGACAGAGCCTATGGTGTATCTCGGGGTGTGACCGGACGCGACCATTGTCGAGGTCACGATTGGCCCCCAGCCTCCGCCTCCGACGGCGTCAAAAAAACCTCCGACAAGCCCGACAGGAATAATCTTGTTGCCCTCAATCAGCTTTTTGGAGACGCCCTTAACTGCTCTCACAATTACGATTATGCCCATAATGAGCAGATAGGCGTTAACAAAAGGCGAAAGAGCTTCTCCCGGAACACTGACAAGGACATAAGCCCCCAAGGCTCCGCCTATGACGCCGGGGACAATAAGGCGCTTGAATATGTCCCAATCTATGTTTTTTGCCCTCCAGTGGGAAAGCCCTGAAACAAGCGTTGTGAACACCTCGGCGGTGTGGACGCTGGCGCCGGCAATTTTTACGGGAACGCCGACAGTTGTCAGAAATGTCGTCGAGCTTACGCCGTAGGCCATGCCCAAAGAGCCGTCTATCATCTGAGCGAGGAAGCCCACCAAGGCATAAACAGCAAGCTGCTTAAAATCCACAAAAACACCTCATAAACTAAAAGGATGTTATATTTTGCGCCGCGTTAAATATATCTGTTGCTTGACGTGAGCTTTTTTATATCAATTTTGTCCAGAGCAAGGCCTATAACGACAAAGAGCGCCGCGCCGCCCGCCGACTGGATAACATTAAACGGAACGGAAGCAAGCGGCACAGCCCAGCCGCAATTATAAATAAGCACCTCCGCGAGATAATAGCCGCCGACAGTCAGCGCCGCGCCCGGTATGAGCGCGAGCAGATTTCTCTTTGTTATGATACGCTTGCTCTTTGACGAAAATGAAATAGCCATCAGCGCCTTTATGACGACAGTCGGTGCAATCCACATCACGGCGCCGCTCAAACCGTCGGCAAGTCCGCCGCCTATCGCGCCCGCGAACAGTGAATAGGGCAGCGGCAGGAAGCAGGCGGCAAGATATACAAATGTGTCGCCAAGATGAAGATAGCCGCCGTTTGTCATCGGCGCAGGAATGTGTATAAATGTCGCCACTGCAATTATCGCGGCAAAAAGAGCCGTTACACAGATGTTAAAAACAGTTTTTTTCAAGACAAACCACTTCCTTTCATAGTTGTTTAAGTCCTTTCAGCGGCAAAAGTGACAGCCCGCTAATCAATGAGCCTGAACATAAACGCGGCGCTTTCTTTTGTCGCGTGCTCCGCAACGTTTAAAACTTCGGCGCGGGTGGTTTTTGAGCCTGTCTGAATTTCAATGACGTCTCCCACCTTAACATCGTAAGACGCGCGCGCTGTTTTGCCGTTTACCGTGACATGCTTCGCGTCGCACAGCTCATTGGCTACGGAGCGCCTTTTGATGATGCGTGAAACCTTTAAATATTTGTCGAGCCTCATGTTGTCACCCCCTCCGACCGTCTGTGCCAAAGCAAAAAAACGGGCTCCCGAAAGGGAGCCCCTGCGGATAAGATGCTATTTTGCTACCGCTTCTTTAAGAGCCTTGCCCGCCTTAAACGCGGGTACCCTTGTCGCCGGGGCTGTGATTATTTCTCCTGTCCTGGGATTGCGTGCCTTTTTCTCGGCTCTGTCACGCACCTCAAAAGTGCCGAAGCCGATAAGCTGGACCCTTTCGCCGTTTGAGAGCGCGTCTGTGATTGCTCCGAGAACGGCATTGACTGATTTTTCAGCGCTTTTCTTATCGAGATCGTTTTTTGCGGCTACCGCATTGATAAGTTCTGCTTTGTTCATTTTTAGTCCTCCGTTTTAAGTTGAAGTTTTATAGATGAAATACCAAAAAAGTATATCATTTATGCTTTATTTCGTCCCAAAGCTTGTCCATCTCGGCAAGGGACGATTTTTCAAGGTCTATCCCGCGCTCCTTCGCAAGCCGCTCAAGCTTTTGAAACCGCGCGATGAATTTGTCTGTGGCGCCGGTCAGCGCCTCCTCCGCGTCGCAGCCGACAAAGCGGGACACGTTGACTGCGCTGAAAAGCAAGTCGCCAAGCTCCTCGGCGCACAAATCCTTGTCGCCGGACGCGACGGCGTCAAGCAGCTCGCCCTGCTCCTCCGAAAGCTTTTCCGACGCCCCGGAAACATCGGGCCAGTCAAAGCCCAGCCGCGCCGCCCTCTGCTGAACCTTTGACGCGCGCATAAGCGCGGGAAGCTCGCGCGGCACAGACAGCATTGTTTCGCTGCCCTTTTTTTGACCCTTTGAGCGGCGTTTGATGCTGTCCCAGTTAGCAAGCACGTCGCCGACACTGTCCACGATTATATCTCCAAAAACGTGCGGATGGCGCTCAATGAGCTTTTTGCATATCCCGTCGCACACGTCATCAAAGCTGAATCTGCCGGTCTCCTCCTCCAAACGGGCATGAAAAACGACTTGCAGGAGAAGGTCACCAAGCTCCTCAAGGAGCAGCGCCGAGTCACCCTTGTTGATGGCCTCGATGACCTCGTATGTCTCCTCAATGAGGTTTTTCTTTATGCTCTCGTGCGTTTGCTCCGCGTCCCACGGACAGCCGCCCGGCGCGCGCAGTCTGCTCATTATGGAAACAAGATCGTCTATATTGTAAGAGCTTTTAGGCAAAAAATCGTCAGTCATATTAACCTCTCAAACGTCGTTAAACATATTTTAACTCAAAAGTCCATATTTTTCAAGCTTTTTTGCAATTTTTTCTCCCTTGGGCAGCATTGTCACATCATCTTTTGACAAAGCCCTTAGCAGGAGAAGGGAAAGGATGTACACGACCACCGCAATCCCTATCGCTAAAAGAGTCGAAAAGGTGTTCGGCGAAAGGAGCCTGGCCGCTATCCCCGACACGCGGATGCCCGACAATTTTGACGAAAGAAACCTTTCGCAAAGGGAATATGAAGACCACGCGGAGGCGGCGCTTAACGCGGCGCATATAAACGGTTTGAGGAAAACAGAGGCAAAGTTTATGCGGGTTTTACTGATGCGGAGAAGAAAATATATGTTAAAACCCACAATTATAATATAGCAAAGGATGGAGCCGATGGGTGCGCCGTTTATGTTGAAGCGCGGCGTCCCGACAAGAATATAGTTCAAAACTATTTTGACGATTGCGCCGGCGACAAGAGTCTTGACGGGAATGTCCGCTCTCCCCAAGCCTTGAAGCATGCTTGTAACTGGCGACGAGGCCGCCATTATAAATGTGGCCATGCCGTAAACAGTCATGAGCGGCACGGCTATCGGTATTATGTCCGCGCTGTTTGAATAAACAAACGACAAAATCGGCTTGGCAAGCACGGCCATTCCAAACCCGGCGGGCAGCGCTATGAGCATCGTCACCCTTATGACGGATTCGATTGTGACGCGTATGTTTTTTTTGTCATTGACAGTCCACGCCGCCGACAAAGCGGGCAGCGCGCTGACGCCGAGAGACATCGTGATTGTCGGAATGAGGTTTCTGAAGTCAAGGACAGATCCGTATGTGCCGTAAAGGTATTTGACATAATCCTTTTCAAGCGTCCCGGAGGCAGTGAAAGAGGCGTTGTACATTGACTTGATAAGCTCCGGGTCAAGCTCGATAGCCGTCATCAGCCGCCTTTGAATCGTCACCGTGTCGATAAGATTTGTTATGTTAAGTATAAGCGCGCTCGCAACCATGGGGATTGCGAAAGCTATGATTCTTTTTGCCAGAAACTTGTTGCTGTCAGCCTTGGGCGAATTGACAAGCTCTGTGCGCGTGAAGCCGTCGCCTTTGAATCTGTGGCGGAACATCAGATATAAAAGGCCGAAAACAGTGCCCGCCGTGACGCCGAGAATCGCGCCCGCGGCGGAATATGGGTAAATCAGGCTGTAAGCCTCGGAAAGGTCGGCCGCTGACGAGCCGAAAACGGTCTTGCCCGAATTAAATCGTGAAAGCCCGTATTGAAGTACGCCGTAAGAAACACCTAAGCCGAGCGCAAGCTTTGTTATCGCTTCTATAATCTGCGAAACAGCCGTGGGGGTCATGTTTCGCAGACCCTCGTAATAGCCTCTGTATGACGACATCGCGCAGCAAAAAAAGATTGACGGCGCGATGGCGAGGACGGCGGGCAGATTGCGCGGGTCGGCTATATAGTGCGTGTAAGGATAAGCAATCAAAAACATCAGCGCGGTTCCCGCGACGCCTGTTATCAAAAATATTTTTGACGCGACTTTATAAATCGCCCTTGCGTTGCTGTAGTTGCCGAGGGCGACGCTTTCTGACACAAGACGCGACACCGCGACGGGCAGCCCCGCCATTGAAATCGCGTAAATCGGAGTGTATATTTCGTATGCGGAGTTGAAGTAACCTCTGCCGACGGCACCGATGAGGTCCGTCAGCGGTATTTTATAAAGAGCGCCTATCAGTTTTACGAAAACGGTTGCGACGGCGAGTATGATTGCCCCGTTCAGCATGGACTGCTTTTTTGTGTTAACAGACAACGCGACACTTCCCGTACATGAAATCACCACAATGTTGAAATTATATCATGTTTGCCGATATTTGGCAAACAGCAGGTTCAGAAGCATAAAAGAAGAATCAGGAGCAGAAAAACTCACGCAAAAGCGAGTCGTCCGGCATGAAGGACGGAGAGAGGGGGACAAACTTTTTAAGGTTTTCGACAAGCGACAAACACTTTTTGAAATGGACGCTGTCCGGCGAAAGTGTGCCGAGGATGTCGGCGGCCTCATCTCTTATGACGCACGGCTCATAAGGGAAAAATGAATTAAGCTTAAAATCAGCCCTGTCCTCAAACGGAAAAAGATATTTGACTTCGCCGTTTATCACGCTTGACCATATATCAAAAGTGTTTTCCACAGAGCTGTTGCGGTGCTTGCTGTCACGCACAGCGCGCCTTATCAGCCTGATGTCGCGCCTGCTGAGAACAACGCTGCCTGTATCGTCATAAATCCTTGTCGAAACGGTGACATAAAGCTTAAAAAGCCTTTTTGGCGGGAACATATCAGTTATAACGGGGTTTAAAGCATGAAGCCCCTCAAAAATCACGACGTCGCCGTCATTTAACGAAAGACGCCGCGGATTTATACCGCGGGTGCGCGTTTTAAAGTCGAACAGCGGCAAATCGCTTTGCCCCGACGACAAGATGTCGTCCACAGTCTTTCTGATGAGCGAAAGATCGAGAGCAAAAACGGACTCAAAATCGGGGGAGCCGTCGCTTGAGACGGGAGCGCTTTTTTCCTCAAGATAAAAGTCGTCGAGCGATATTTTATAAGCCGAAATGCCGTTTTCAGAAAGCCGAGACATAAGCTTGCCGGCAGTCGTCGTCTTGCCCGACGAGCTGGGGCCCGCAAGCATAACGACAACATTTTCGCCGTGATGCGGGATAATGTCGGCCAAGCCGCCGATAGCGGAGTTATATCTTTTTTCGCAGGCGTCGGCAAACGCGCGGGGATTGCCGACGGCGTGAGAGTTTATATCGGATATGATGTTTAATTCATCGAGCATTTGTTGTCCGCCTTATATTATTATGATTCATAAAAACTGTTTATTCTTTTTTTGCGCTCTATAAGCTCGCTGAAACGGCTTATGTATTCGTAAGGATATTTAAAGTTGAAAATTCTTTCTATGCGTCCGCTGACAGGATGGCGGAGCTTTGTGACGCCTCCCGCGCCCGCCGCCAAAACGGTGTGGCACTCCTCCATCATAAAGATGTTGTACGCGCATTCGCGCCCGTCAAGGCACCAGCCGACATTTTCAAAGTTACCGACAGAGCGGCTTTGGCGGTACATATAATAAGGATGATAGCCGTTTGCGGGCAGCTTTCGTTGCGCGAACTCAAGCATTTTTGCGACTGACGAGCCGTCAGGGACAAAGGCGTTTTCAATGGCGACAAGCGACGACGAACGCTTCAGAGCCAATGTATGCACAGTGACGCTCTCAGGCTTCAGCGAAACAAGAGAGTCAAGGGAGTCTGAAAAGCTGTCGGCTGTGTCGCCGTAAAGACCTGCTATCAAATCCATGTTGATATCCTCAAAGCCTTCGCCGCGCGCCAAAAAAAAGGCGTCAAGCGTGTCTTTCGGCGAATGCTTCCGCCCGACACTTTTAAGGACTTCGGCGTTCATTGTCTGGGGGTTTATGCTTATGCGCGTAACATTTCGGGATTTGAGAACCTTTAGCTTTTCTGCTGTTATCGTGTCGGGTCTGCCGGCTTCAACAGTATATTCACGGCATGTTGAAAGGTTAAAGTTTTCTTCGACAGCTCCGCAAACGGCGTCAAGCTGTTCGGCGCTAAGCGCCGTCGGAGTCCCGCCGCCAAAGTAAACGCTTTCAAGCCTTAGCCCCATTTCGGCGGCTATCCTCGCGTTTTCGCGAAGCTCCCCGACAAGCATCTCGACATACGGCGAAACAAGCTTTTGCGCGTTTCGTCCCGCTATCGAGTGTGAAACAAACGAGCAGTAGCTGCACCTGGAGGGACAAAACGGGATGGATATATAAAGACTGTAAGAGTCGGGGCGGGACGAGCTGATAATCTCCTTTTCACGCAGTGCCACATCAGCGGTAAGCTCTGTTTTTTCGCGGCTTACAAGCAGGCTTTCAATGAAATATCTTTTTGCATCCTCCGGCGAAGATGAGGAAATGAGCGTATTCATCAGCTTTGAGGGACGAACTCCTGTCAAGATTCCCCAAGGCGGCTCATAATTTGTAAATTCTGATAAAACAGAAAAAATCAAAGCGGCAAGCAAAAGCTCTTGATCGCCGCCCGCCGGAGCAGAACGCCGCTTTTCGACTGTCCTGCCGTCCGTGCCGACCGAAACAAACAAATCGCCGCCGCTTATCTTTGTGCAGACGGATATTTCGCCGGGCTTGTCGCGGCAGTCGCCTTCAAACACCGCCACGCTTTCGTTTGGAAAAAAGGCGCGGCAGAGATTTTCTGTTTCATAGCGGAAACTATGCCCGCAAAGGTAAAGGTTCATTATATACTGCCTTGCCGCCTGCTTTGCCGCCTCATATAAAAATTGCGCGTGCGTTCCCGCTCAAGCGTGGTGCTTCTGTTATGACCCGGGTATACGTCATAATCTCCGTCAAGGGATTGCAGGCGCTCGACGGATTCGATTATTTCTTTGCAGCTTCCTCCCTCAAAGTCTGTCCTGCCGACAGTGGAATAAAAAAGAGTGTCGCCCGAAAAAATCATCCTGTCCGACTCGCAAATAAAACATACGCCGCCCTTTGTGTGGCCGGGCGTGTGCATTACCTTTATTTCCTTGCCGCCAAGCTCCAAAACATCGCCGTCGCGCAAAACAATGTCGGCGCGCACAGGCTTAAACGGATATCCGCTGCCGTCGGCAAGGCTCTTTTTCTCGTCAAACAGGCAGTCGGCGTCGGACTCGTGGATGGCGACTTCCGCGCCCGTGTATTCGCGCAGGTCATGCACGCCGCATATATGGTCAAAATGACCGTGCGTGAGAAGAATATATTTGACGCCGCCGGCACGGTCGACGGCAGCCTTAAGCTCGTCCGTAAGCCAACAAGGGTCAATAACGGCTGTTTCGCCGCTTTTTGAGTCGGTGAGGATATAGCAGTTTGTTTCTATATGACCGATAACAAGTGTTTGCAGATTCATTAACAATCCCTTTCCGTTTAATCAACTTCTCCTGCTCTGCTTAAAAATGTCGGAGTCTAAAATGATGGTGACAGGGCCGTCGTTGTCAATCCTGACAGCCATATCCGCGGCAAAAACGCCTGTCTTGACACATCGGACGCCGTTTGAGCGCAGAGCTTTCGCGTAATGCTCATAAAGCTCCTTCGCCTTGTCCGGGGGCGCTGAGGACGAGAACGACGGGCGGTTTCCCTTGCGGCAGTCGGCGCAAAGAGTAAACTGTGAAATAACAAGGATTTCGCCGCCTGTGTCGACAATCGACAAGTTCATCTTTTCACATTCGTCCTCAAAAATACGCAGCTTGACCGTTTTTGCCGCAAGCGCTTCGGCCTCGGCGGCCGTGTCGCCCTCGACGACCCCGACCAAAACATTAAACCCTCTGCCGATTTCGTTTATCAGCTCGCCGCCGACGCTGACCGACGAATAAGTGACCCTCTGAATTACCGCTTTCATTTTATATGCTACCTCTTTTTTAAAATCTGAAAAATTAACGTGTTAAACTGCTCGGCTCGGCGCGCTATTCACATTCCGCTTCCGCCATAAACAGGACAACGCCCTCTTTCGTCCCCTGCGATGATATATAAAAACGCACTAAGCAGCCCGCAGGCTTACCGCCGATTTTGTTCGGCGGATCTATAGTCAAAACGTATTCGCCCGACGATGTGTTTGTCAAGATTTTGATGTTGTCCATCGGAACGGCCGACAGCTTGCCCCCGCAGTCCACAGACGCGAAATAGAAGTTTTCGCTGTTTTTGAGCAGATTCTCGATTTGCTCTCGCAGCGGAAACCTCATCTCGAACACAGGCGCCTTGCCGTCTGAAAAAACAGCCTTACACGACACATTCTCCGACTCCCGCGCCGCCGTGATATCATCTTTGAAGTTAAAGAAAATAACGCTTTCGTCGACAGTCGCCACAATTTGTTTTTTGTCTGTCCCGCTGTGCCGAACAAAAAAGGCGGCTGTGCAGGAAAAGACAATGACTGCCGTGAAAGCGGCGGCAAAGACAAAAATCTTTTTTCGTTTATCCATGAAAAGCTCCTTATCTGCCTGTCGAGCCGAAGCCGCCCTCGCCCCTGTCTGTTTCGTCAAGGCCGCCGACTTCGGCAATCGGCAGGAGTGAAACAGGCATAACAACAAGCTGCGCCACTCGTTCGCCGGGCGATATCGTATAGCTTTCGTCAAATTGATTTACAATTCCGACGCAAATCTCGCCTCTGTAATCGCTGTCTATGACGCCGACGCCGTTTAAAAGCCCGATGCCGTGCTTTATCGCAAGGCCGCTTCGCGCGAACAAAAAGGCGGCACAGCCGCTGTCGGGCAGCTCTATCGCTATGCCCGTCGGTATAAGAGCATGACCGCCGCCGCCGACTGTCAGCGGACATTCTATGCAGGCGCAAAGATCAAGTCCGGCGCTGCCCGACGTCGCCCTTACCGGAATTTGCGCGTCTTTACGCACCTTCATTACTTTCAAGTTTTCCATAAAGCAACAATCCTTAAAATCTTAATCAATCCCGAGCCTCTTTGCCATCTCCGCTGTTTTAAGCTCAAGCAGCTTTGAAACCCCTTCTTCCTGCATCGTTACGCCGTAAAGGATGTCAGCCTCCTCCATTGTGCCGCGGCGGTGGGTTATGATTATAAATTGAGTGTTTTTTGTCATGAGCCGGACATATTTGGCGTATCGCGTGACATTTACGTCGTCAAGAGCCGCCTCGACTTCGTCAAAAACACAGAAAGGAGCGGGCGAAACCTTGAGAATGGCGAACAGCAGGGCGATTGCTGAAAGCCCCTTTTCTCCGCCCGACAAAAGGTCTATGTTTTGGACGTTTTTGCCGGGGGGCTGAACCTTTATGTCGATGTTGCACTCCAGCACGTCAAGCTGATTTTCAAGCACCAGCTCGGCCTTGCCGCCGTCGAACAGCTCTGAAAAGGTCTCGCTGAAAAAGGCGTTTATCCGCCCGAACTGCTCGCGGAACCGCTCCGCCATTTTGCCTGTGAGGTCGCCTATCAGCTTTGTCAGCTCCTCCTTTGAGCGCTCCGCGTCGTTAATCTGACCGCTGAGGAATTCATAGCGCAGGGAGATTTCCTTGTATTCTTCGACGGCGCCGACGTTGACTGTGCCGAGCGCGCGGATTTTGTTTCTTATCTCGGCAAGCTCGCGCTGCGCCTTGGGGTAATCCGAGATTTCGATTTCCATCTCCTCAGCCTCGTGCAAGGTGAGATCGTATTCGTCGTACAGCTTTGCTTTTGACGTTTCAAGCTCGTTTTCCATCGCCGCCCGGCGTTCTCCGAGCCTTGCCAGCTCGCCGCTTAAGCTTTCCTTGACGTCGCTTACGGAGCGCTCCTTTCGGCGCATTTCGGAGGTGAGCTTTTCAAGCTGTGCCCTCCTGCCCGAAAGCAGTGAAACTTCTTCGCGGCGGCGCGCAATCAATGTGCGAATCTCCTGAGCGCTCTGCTCCATTTGCCGTATCTTTTCCTTTGTCTCAATGCTGTCGGCGGCTATTTTGGCTATCTCGTCGTTAAGCTCGCCCGACTTGTCCCTGTTTGAGTGCTTCATCTGTTCATAAGACTCTATTGACTTCTGCTTTGCCTCGATATCTTTTCGCGCGGAAAGTATCCGCATATTTATCTCGGACTCTGTTTTTGAAAGCTCCTCGCGCCGCCGCTCGATTTCCTCGCGATCCCTGCCCAGCTCGCCTAATTCGTCCTGAACGGCGTCGATTTCGCCCGTGATGCCGATTATGTCTAATTCGGACTTTTTGACAGTCTCCTCAAGCGCTGAAATCCTGACGGCGTTTTTATCCTTTTCGGCGTTAAGCTCCTGAAGGGCGGCGCCGACAGACTCAAGCCTGCCCTCGACAAGCTTTAACTCGCCCTCCTTGCGGATTGCCGACTCCTGTGCCCGCGCAAGATCCGCTTCCGCTCCGCCCAAATTTGCCTCGGCGGCGGCAAGCTCCTCTGTGAGAGACTTGTGTTCCGCCTGCTTTTCTTCCGCCGCTTTCGCAAGCTCCTCCGCTTGCCTTTTAAGCTTCCCCGTCTCGTTGACACGGCTTAAAAGACCTGAATTGCGCGCTCTTGAGCCGCCTGTCATTGAGCCGCCGGCGTTGATTACCTGCCCGTCGAGAGTGACTGTCTTAAAACGCTGCCCGTATTTGCGCGCAATCGCAATCGCACTGTCAAGATCGTCCGCGACGGCTGTCCTTGACAGCTCAAACTTCATGATTTCATCATATTTTTTGTCGTATGTAATCAATTCGTCCGCCATCGCGACAAAACCCGCGCAGCCGTCAAGCCCCTTTTCGGAGAACGGCTTATGTCTGACTGTTGTAAGCGGAAGAAAAGTTGCTCTGCCGGAACGGCTGTCCTTTAAAAAGCCGATGGCTCTTTTTGCGTCGTTTTCGCTGTCTGTGATGATGTCCTGCAAAGATGCCCCGAACGCCGTCTCAATCGCGGCGGCGTATTTTTCCTCAACCTTTATCAGCTGTGAAATTGTGCCGTGGATTCCGCGGAGATTCCCTCTTTTTGACTCCTTTATAACGGCTCGGACACTGCCAGAGTAACCCTCCATGTTTTTTTCGAGTTCCTCAAGCATTTTGGCGCGCGCGAATTTTTGCTGCGCGTCAAGGTTTATTCCGTCTATCTCGTCCTTTAAGGAATCCGCCTTTTCGCGCTTGTTTTTTACGCGGAGCTTGTGTCCCGTTACAAAGTTTGTAAGCTCCGCCGCGCTCTCTTTTAAAGTGTCAAGCTCCGACAAACAGTCCGCTCGTTCAGCCTTGATTTCGGCAAGCATAATGCCGCGGCTTGAAAGCACGCTGTCAATATTGGAGTTTCTTGTTTTTATCTCGTCGATGGATGAGGACGCCGTCGTGCCTTCGACACGCTTTTCAGACAACAGCATCGTCAGCTCCGAAAGCTTTTGCGACAGCTTGAGCGAACGCTCCGTGAACGCGGCGTTTTCGTCTTTGAGGCCAAGGATATTGTCGGCCGCCTCCTTGAGGGTCTTGCTCTGCTCATCGATAAGTGCGGCAAGCTCCGCAATTTCTTTTTCCGCGCGGGATATCAGCTCGTCCACCTGAAGCTCGTCCGACGCGGCCTGCTCCAGGTCGCGCGTTATGCGCTCTATCGTGGCGGAATTATGCTCTATCGTGTTTTTTTCGACGGCGATGTCACCGTCAATACGCATCGCTTCTTCCTCCGACAAAGCGGTCAAGCGGCGCGTGTCTTCTATCTCGGCAGTTACCGACTGTCCTTCGGCGACAATGCGCTCATACTCCTCGGTGTTCTCGCGCAGCTCTCTGTCGGCGGATTCATATTGTGCCGTTGCGATGGAAAGCTTGTGTTCCTGCTCACGGATTCCGGACTTTGCTTTTTCGATGGCGTGAAGCCACAGCCCGATTTCAAGCCCCTTTTTTTCGCCCGCAAGGACAAGAAACTTCTGCGCCTTTTCGCTTTGCGCCTTTAGGGGGCCGATACGGCTTTCAAGCTCCGCCAATATGTCCCGGAGCCGTGACAGGTTGTCCTCCGCCAGCTGCAGCTTGCGCGTCGCGTCAAGCCTGCGGTAACGAAAAGCGGCTATTCCCGCCGCCTCCTCAAGCATTTCGCGGCGCTGCGGGGAGCGCGGTGAAATGAGGTCCGCGACGCGGCCCTGACCCACAATAGAGTAACCGTCGCGCCCAAGCCCGGTGTCCATAAACAGCTCGTGGAGATCGCGAAGCCTTACGTTTTCGCCGTTCACCTTGTATTCGCTTTCGCCGGAACGGTAATAACGGCGGGAGACCGACACCTCGTCACTGCCGCAGCCCTCAAGCGCCCTGTCGCTGTTGTCAAGGCGCAGCGTAACTTCGGCAAAGCCGAGCGCCTTGCGTATGCTCGTGCCGCCGAAAATGACGTCCTCCATACGCGCTCCGCGCAGGCTTTTTGAGGACTGTTCGCCCAAAACCCAGCGTATGGCGTCTGATATATTGCTTTTTCCCGATCCGTTCGGCCCCACAACCGACGTTATACCCTTGCCGAACCGAAGTGTTGTTTTGTCCGGAAAGGATTTGAAGCCCTGAATCTCAAGCGTCTTTAAATACATTGTGTTTTTCTGATCCTTTTCTCTTATGTTTAAAACGTCCGCTTGACGCCCATAAGCTCAAGCGCCTCTTTTGCGGCCTGCTGCTCGGCTATCTTTTTGCTCCTTCCGGAGCCTCTGCCGATGACGTTGCTGTTTAAATGCACCTCGACGTCAAAGCGCTTGTCATGATCCGGCCCGCTTTCTCCGGAAAGCACATATTCCACGCTTTCCTCCGGGTTTTTCTGAATGATTTCCTGAAGGCTTGTTTTATAGTCGTGAAAATCATTTATCTCCTTTGAGGCGTTTGAAACAAAACGCAGCACAAACTTTCTTGCCTCCTCGATGCCGCCGTCAAGGTATATGGCGGCGATGAGCGCCTCGAACGCGTCAGCCGTTATCGACGGCCTTTCGCGCCCGCCCGTGCCGCTTTCGCCCTTGCCGAGCAAAAGATAACTGCCGAGACCTATCTCGCGCGCGAATGAAGCAAGCGACTTTTCGCAAACCGTCGCCGCCCGAAGCTTTGTAAGCTCTCCTTCGGGCAGGTGCTTGAAGTTTTTATAATAATATTCCGCGGCAATAAAGCCCAGCACCGAATCCCCGAGAAATTCGAGGCGCTCGTTGCTCCCCGCGCTCCCCTGGCGTTCGTTTACAAACGACGAATGGGAGAGCGCTCTTGTAAGCAGCTCCCCTTTTTTAAAAGTGTAACCGATTTTATCCTGAAGTCCTTTTATGTCCCCCGACATGAAACACCATCCAATCAATCAGCCTTCATCGCAGACTTATGGCTGTCTCTACAATTTGCGTCAGATCCGACACTTTAAAAAGTGAGTTTACTTCGTCCTCGCTAAGCTCGATTTCAAATTCGCCCTCGACAGCCATGACAAGCTCCGCAATGTCAAGCTCGTCGGCGCCCAGCTCCTCAAACAAGGTGTCTTCCGTTATGCTGTCCTCGTCGATATTGAGCTGCTCGGAAATGAATGTTGTGACCTTTTCCAGAACCATATGTGTTCCTCCGTAAAATATAATAATTATATTTGTTTCGCGGCGGCCGCCGCCTGCCTTACGGCATTTTTAAATGTTCGTGCGTCTGACGAGCCGTGCGCTTTGACGACGACTCCCTTGACGCCGAGAATAGGTGCGCCGCCGTAGTTTTTATAATCAAGACTTTCCCTCATCTTTGAAAAACCCTTGTTTACCATAAGATATGACAGCTTTGAAAGAAGGTTCTTTTTGTAAATGTCTTTTAAGCCGGAAAGCATCATTGCCGCGACGCCCTCATACATTTTTAAGATTATGTTGCCTGTGAAGCCGTCAGCGACGACTATATCGCACACGCCGAAAGGAATGTCTCGAGCCTCGATGTTGCCGTCAAACCTGATGTTTTCGTCCTTCAGAAGCTTGAATGCCTCAAGCCTTAATTTGTCGCCCTTAGTCTCCTCTGTCCCGATATTAGCGAGACGTACCGACGGATTGCCCATGCCCATTGCCTTTTTCATGAAACTGTCGCCCATTTGAGCGAACTGGACAAGATTTTCGGCGTGGCATTCGGCGTTGGCGCCGGAGTCGAGCAAAAGAACAGGACCTTTTGCGGAGGGCAATATAGAGCCGATGGCGGGGCGCTTGATGCCCTCGCTCCTTTTGACAATAAATGTCGCTCCGATAATCAGCGCGCCTGTGGAGCCGGCGCTCACGAAAGCGTCTCCGTTTTCGGCGGCAAGCGCCTTAAGTCCGACAGCCATGGAGCTTTCGCTTTTTGATTTGAGTATTTCCGAGGGCTCCTCCTCCACGCCTATTATGTCCGCCGAGTGGAGGATATCCATCCCCGCAAGAGAAATGCCGTTTTGCGCGGCGCAGCTTTCAATTTTTGACTTGTCGCCCGCCAGCGTGAAAGAAAAACCAAACTCGTCCGCCGCGCCGCGGCAGCCCTTTAGAATCTCGAGGGGAGCGTTGTCGCCGCCGAACGCGTCCGCAATAATTTTCATCAAAGCACATCCTTAGAAAAGACTTTCATAAGCTCAAGGCTTCGTCTCGACAAAGTTTCGTTTCGGAGCTTCTTATCCCTCACCTTCTCGTCAAGCGCGGGCAGAAGTCCGAAGCTTGACCCCATCGGCTGATAGTCGCCGGATATATTTTCGCCGACGTGGCGGCAAAGAGCGCCGATCATTGTTTCGCGCGGCGGCACCGCCGACGGCAGACCGCTTATGAAACGGGCGGCGTTGATGCCCGCTATGATGCCTGATGCCGCCGACTCCATATATCCCTCAACACCTGTCAGCTGACCGCAAAAAAACATCCCGCGCGTCTGTCTCATTGAAAAGTCGGTGTTAAGAAGCCTTGGCGAATTGATGAAAGTGTTTCTGTGCATGACTCCGTACCGCACAAAATCAACATGGTGAAGGGCCGGAATCATCGAAAAGACACGTTGCTGCTCGCCGAATTTCAGATTGGTTTGAAAGCCGACAAGGTTTAAAAGTGTGCCCTCCGCGTTTTCGCGCCGCATCTGAAGGACGGCCCACGGCCTTTTGCCTGTCCTCGGGTCGCGAAGCCCGACAGGCCGAAGCGGACCGAAGCGCAGTGTGTCGCAGCCCCTCGCCGCCATGACCTCAACGGGCATACATCCCTCGTAGACGCTTCCCTTTTTTTCAAACTCGCGAAGCTCGGCGCGCTTTGCACGAATAAGCTCACGGTGAAAGCGCTCGTACTCCTCTTTGTCCATCGGGCAGTTTATATAGTCGTTTCCGCCCCTGTCGTACCTTGAGGCGGTAAAGGCGAAATCCATATCAACGCTTTCTGCTGTTATTATCGGCGCGGCAGCGTCAAAAAAACTTAAAAGTCCGCCGCAGACAGCGGAAATGTCCTCGGCCAAGCTGTCGGACACAAGCGGTCCGGCGGCGACTATTGTAACCTTGTCACGCGGCAGCTCTGCAACTTCGGCGCGCACGATTTTAATGAGCGGATTGGACTCTGTCTCTTGTGTGACAAGGGCTGAAAACCTTTCCCTGTCAACGGCGAGCGCGCCTCCCGCGGGGACGGAGCATTTTTTCGCCGCCTCGACGCACACGGAGCCGAGAACCTCCATCTCCGCCTTCAAAAGCCCCGCCGCCGCGGACAAGAGAGTTGACTTAAGCGAGTTTGAGCAAACAAGCTCCGCAAGACCGTCGGACGTGTGTGCGGGAGAAAAGCGGGCGGGCTTCATTTCATAAAGAGTTACGCCGACGCCTCTTTTGGCAAGCTGTGCGGCTGCTTCAACACCGGCAAGACCGCCGCCTATAACAACGCATTTTTTATCCATCACCGCCGCCGGCTTCTTCTTTTTTAGTTTCGCCGTCTTGGTCGCGGCGGGTCTTTATCTCATAGCCGCAATCGGCGTCGAGACAGGCGTGGATGCCGCCCTTTTTCTTGAACAGCGACTTACCGCACTTCGGGCAGTCCTCGCCGACAGGCTTATCCCATGTGCTGAAATCACACTTTGGCCACGTTTCGCAGCCGTAAAAAACAAAGCCTTTCTTTGAACGCTTTTCGATAACCTTTGAGCCGCACTTCGGGCAAACGGCGTTTGTCTCCGTTATAAGCGGCTTTGCGTTTTTGCATTCCGGATATCCGGGGCAGGCAAGGAATCTCCCGTAACGCCCTGTCTTGATGACCATGTTGCGCCCGCACTTTTCGCAGGCGATGTCTGTCGTATCCTCACGGAGAGTCAGCTTGACGTCCTTCATCTCCTCTTTTGCCTTTGCAAGAGTCTTTTCAAAATCGTCGTAAAATTCGCCGAGAACTTTTACATAGTTCTCTTTGCCGGCGCCGACTTCGTCGAGCGAGCTTTCCATCTGCGCGGTGAATTTGACGTTTACGATTTTGGGGAACCTCTGCTTTAAGAGCTTTGTCATTGTTTCGCCGAGCTCTGTCGGCGTGAGCAGCTTTGACGAGCGCTTCACATATTCGCGCTTGACGATGGTCGAGATGATTGTGGCGTATGTGCTCGGCCTGCCGATGCCTTCCTCCTCAAGAGCCTTTATAAGCGTCGCTTCGTTATATCTGGGCGGCGGCTGTGTAAAGTGCTGGTTGCTTATGACTTCTTTGGGTCCGAGCGCCTCTCCCGAGGAAAGCTCAGGCAGCTTGCCGTCCTTGCCGTCCTTGCTCTCTCTCGCGTCGTCGCCGCCGTAAAGAACGGTGAAGCCGTCGAACTTTACGGTGTAACCTGACGCCGTGAAAGCGCAGAACCTTCCGGCGGCGCTGTCCTCCGGCGACGCGGCGGTAATCTCCGCCTTGACGGTGTTTTGCAAGCAGCTTGCCATAAGACAGGCAATAAAGCGCTTCCAAATGATTTCGTAAAGCTTATATTGGTCGGGCGTGAGGCTTCCCTTGACCTTTTCGGGAGTCAGCGACGGAATCGTCGGGCGAATCGCCTCGTGACCGTCCTGGGCGTTTGCCCTTGATTTATAGTAATTCGGCTTGTCGGGAATATATTTTTCGCCAAATCGTTCGCGTATAAACTCCGCCGCCTGCGCCCTCGCGTCCTCTGATATGCGCAGGGAGTCGGTTCTCATGTATGTGATAAGTCCCGTTGTGCCGATGCCCTCCACATCGACGCCCTCATAAAGCTCCTGTGCGGCGCGCATTGTCCGCTGAGCTTGAAATCCGAGGCGTGCGGACGCCTCCTGCTGAAGCGTCGAGGTGATAAAAGGAGGCAGAGGAGATCTTTTTCTTGTGCCCTTTTTCAGGCGGTTCACAGAATATAAAGCGCCCTCGAGCCTTTTGAGGTATCCGTCTGTCTGCTCCTTGCACGTCAGCTTAACCTTGCCTGTCTCATCGCCCGCGAAAGATGCAGAAAAAAGCTTTTTATGCTGATTGGCAAGCTTTGCGTCGATGCTCCAATATTCCTCCGGAACGAAAGCTCTGATCTCGTCCTCACGGTCGACGATAAGACGGACGGCGACGCTTTGAACGCGCCCGGCGGAAAGCCCTCTGCGTATCTTTTGTGAGACAAACGGGCTGAGGCGATAGCCGACAAGCCTGTCAAGTATGCGCCGCGTCTGCTGCGCATTTACAAGGTCGACGTCCACGACTCTCGGGTTTTCCATGCCGGCTTTTATGCCGTTTTGCGTTATCTCGTTAAAGGTCACTCTGTTTTTGTCGTTTAAATCAAGCCCCAAAATTGTCGCAAGATGCCATGAAATGGCCTCTCCCTCGCGGTCGGGGTCTGTCGCGAGCAAAACCTGCTCGCTTTCGGACGCCTGCTTTTTGATCTCCTTAACAAGCTTCTCCTTGCCCTTTATGATGGCGTATTTTGGCTCAAAGCTGTTTTTGACGTCAACGCTCAGCTTTGCCGCCGGCAGGTCGCGGACATGTCCCATGGACGACGTGACCTCATATCCTCCGCCCAAATATTTTTTTATGCTTTTTGCCTTTGCCGGGGATTCAACTATTACTAACTTTGACATTCTATTCTCCTAATATCCGATATCCTGTATATATTTAATTATTGCCGCTCATATGTCTTTCCCTCAAGCAACTTAATAAAACCATAAATTTCAAGTTCTGTCAATGCCGCAAATATCATATTTGCTCCGATTTCAGTTTTTCTGATGATTTCGTCAATGTGTAAGGGCCCGTCGGCAAGCGATTCATAAACCTTGGCGGCGTCCCCTCCGATGTTGTCGGGAAAAGGTCTGCGCTCTTTGACGGCAGTCGGCTTCGGCACCTCGCGCTCTGTCCGCCGTTTCAAGGGAAAAGGCGCCGCCTTGCTTTCGCCGTTAAAGACAAAATTTCCGCCTGCTGCCGAAATATCAATATCAGGGTACAGATGCGCGTATTCGCACAGGACGTCGCGCGCGGAAAAGACAGGGCGCGCGCCGTCCCTTATAAGCTTGTTAACTCCCGTAAAATCGGCGCTCGTCACGTCGCCCGGCACGGCAAAAATGTCGCGCCCCTGCTCCGCGGCGCGGTTTGCGGTTATAAGCGAACCGCTTTTGTCGCCTGCCTGTATGACGACTGTGCCCCTGCACATGCCTGAAATAATCCTGTTTCTTGCGGGAAAGCTTGACCTTGTGACAGGTGTTTCGGGCGGATATTCGCTTATGACGGCGCCTTTTTTGGAAATCTCCCGCCTAAGAGCTTCGTTTTGCATCAAGTAAGGGAAATTAATGCCGCAGCCGAGGACGGCGACTGTCCTTCCGCCGCCTTGGATGGCGCCTGTGTGGGCGGCGCTGTCGACACCCAAAGCACATCCGCTTACAACTGTGACGCCCGCTTCGGACAGCGACTCACAAAGCTGACTCGCCACACTCATGCTGTGCAGCGACGCGGAACGCGAGCCGACGACAGCAATGGGCAGGGCGTCGTTCACACACGAAATGTCGCCGCGAACAAAAAGAACAAGAGGGAAATCTCTCGTTTTTAACAGCAGGCGCGGATAGTCGCGCATATCCGGCGTGACGATACTCCAGCCGTTTCTGTCGCACTGCTTCACGACGGCGGCGGCTTTGCCTGTGTCGGCTTTTTTGAGCCTGTCAATTTGAGTATATGTCAAAACGCCGGAAACTTTCCACTCGTCAACACCGAGGGCAAAAAAATCTTCGGCGGACGGACAAAACGCCAAAAGCGCGTCCGTCGCCGCACCTGCTCCCACGCCTGATTGCAGCCATATCCAAAAAGCTCTTTTGTCAATCATATCAAGCTATCCGTTTCTCGTCATTTCCCACATAAGCACTGCCGCCGCCGCCGCGGCGTTAAGGGATTCGGCGCCGCCGCGCATGGGGATTGTGACGCTGATGTCGCAGGCGTCCGCCACCTCTTGCGAAACACCCGCGCCCTCGTTGCCGGTGACGCATATGACGCCGCCGTCTGTTGAAAGTGCAAAAACGCTTTGCGCGGAGGCGTCGGGCACTGCCGCGGCCGTCAGCATTCCTTTGAGCGACGCTTCCGAAAGAAGCCGCGGCAAAGAGCTTGTCTCAAAAACAGGCAGCCTCAAAAGCGAACCCATTGCCGCGCGCTGAGCCTTTGGGTTGTATATGTCGCACCCGGAGCTTATGATGAGGCCGGAAAGACCGAAAGCCTCGGCGCTCCTGCTTATCGCGCCCAGATTGTCGGGCGACTGGACGTTATCCAATGAAATATATTTGCCTTTTTCATCTATTTTATTACAGCTTTTTGTTTTGTCAAGCATTTTGCAGACACAAAACACGCCCTGCGGCGACTTGACGTCCGAAAGCTTTGCGCAAAGCCTTGCGTCAATAAGGCAAACATATTCCGCTTTTTCGGCAATAATCGACACTGTTTCGGAGTGCTTGGCGAACGCTTCCTCCGTGAAAAAAGCGTCTTTAATCGTGATGCCGCTTTGCGCCGCGTCACGGCAAAGGCGCACTCCCTCGACAAAGAAAAGCCCCCGGCGGCGGCGCTCACGCGAGCTTGAGGAAAGCGCTGCCGCAAGCTTGATTTTTTCGTTTGATTTGCTTGTTATCTTATCCATTATTACCCTTAAAAAAACACGGGAGAACAATGATGTCCGCCCGTGTTACGGTTATATATGATTATCAGTTGAGAGCAGCCTTTGCTTTTTCGACAAGGGATGTGAACCCTTCGGGGTCGGAGATGGCGATCTCCGAAAGCATTTTGCGGTTAAGCGAAACATCCGCTTTTTTCAGCCCGTTCATCAGTGTCGAATAATTTAAGCCGTTTATCTTTGCGGCGGCAGAGATGCGGGTAATCCACAGACGGCGGAAATCACGCTTTTTTTGCTTGCGTCCGATATACGCGTACTGGCCCGACTTCATCACTGCCTGCTTCGCGGTCTTAAAAAGCTTGCTCTTTGAACCGTAATAACCCTTGGCGAGCTTTAAAACTTTCTTTCTTCTTTTGCGAGTCATCACTGCGCCCTTTATACGAGCCATGATAAATTACCTCCGAAAATTAATTTGATGATTATTATTTATAGGGGATCAGGCGCTTGATCTGCTTTTGGTTAGTTATGTCCGCAACAGACGTTTTGCGAAGATTCCTCTTGCGCTTTGTGCTTTTTTTTGTCAAGATATGTGACTTGTTGGCATGGGCGCGTATGGGCTTGCCTTTTTTAGAAAGTTTAAAGCGTTTTTTAGCACCGCTGTGCGTTTTGATCTTGGGCATCGGGGATTCCTCCTTTATATTATTTTGGAGATTTTGGGGCTATAAACATAAGCATCTGCCTGCCCTCAAGCTTTGCGGGCTTTTCGACAGCTCCCGCCTCGTCGCAGGCGAGCGCAAACCTCTCCATTGTCCTGGTCCCGATTTCGGGGTGCGCCATTTCACGCCCTCGAAAACGAATGGAAACCTTGACCTTGTGTCCGTCTCCAAGAAATCTTTTAGCGTGTCCCACCTTGGTTTCAAAATCGTGCTTGTCAATTTTGAGCGAAAGGCGTATCTCTTTGATTTCGATGATACGCTGATTTTTCTTTGCTTCCTTTTCCCGTTTGTTTTGCTCGAAACGGTACTTTCCGTAATCCACAATTTTACATACGGGCGGCTTTGCCTGCGGAGCGAACTTGACAAGGTCAAGATTCATGCTTTCGGCAAGCTTAAGCGCCTGAGGCGCGGACATAATTCCCAGTTGCTCCCCGCTGTCGGAAATTACGCGCACTTCTCTGTCGCGGATTTCCCCATTGATTTGCATTTCTTTGATACCGATATGAAAACACCTCCAAAAAAATTAAAAAAACACGGACAAAAAGCTGTCCGTGAAAAATCAAACCAACTTGCCCGACAAAAAGGGCGCGGAAAGATATTGACCATACGCAGGACAGCTCCTCGCAGGTGAGAACAAATATGTTCTTCTTTATTGCTATAACATCTTATCAGCAGCCTCGGCGTTTGTCAAGCCTTTTTTTAAAAATTAATTAATGCAGATTTAAGCTTAATTGCAAATTTAAAGGCTCTCGGCTTTGAAAGCGAGGGCGCGGCCGGTTTTGTTTCACGGCGCGGTGTTGCCTTACGGCTTGCCGAAACATTAACATCACAAAATGTCCCGTCTATGGTTTTTTTGAAATCTCCTTTTTCATATCGCGGTACCTTTGCATTGACACGGCGAAAAGCTCGCCGTTTGACGGCGGCGTGTATGTTATCGCGTTTGCTCCGGCCTCTATTGTTTTAATAATCGTGTCGTCCGTCGGGCCGCCTGTGGCAAGAATGGGTATGTCGGGGTGCTTGTCTCTTATCCTTTTTATAATAACGGGGTTTTCAACGCTTCCCGATATGTTCAAGATATCGGCGCCCGCTGAAATACGCGCGTCAATGTCCTCATATATGGAAACGACAGTTACGACGACCGGAATATCAAGCCTTTCTTTCAGCTTTAAAATCATCTCGTTTTCGGTCGGAGCGTTTACGACGACGCCTGCCGCGCCCATAAACTCGGCGTTTTGCGCGATTTCAAGGACGCGCGCGCCTCTTGTGACGCCGCCGCCGACGCCGACAAGCACGGGCATTTCCGCCAGCTGAAGTATCGCGTTTGTTATCACCGGCTGTGGAGTAAAGGGATATACCGCGATTATGGCGTCGGAGTTTATGTTGCGGATAACGGCGACGTCCGTCGAGAACGCGAACGATTTCAGCCGCCGCCCGAAAATCAATATGCCCGTGCAGCGCCGTATACATTCGGGAACGTCAACTCTGTGGCTTCGCAAATAGCCGTCGTACTTCGGAGGGGACTTTTTTAATGCTGATTTGTTTTCTGAAATCGTGTTCATATCTGCCGATTCCTCCCTTTTCAGATAAAGTTAAAGGCTTGCCTCGTAAATAAAGACAAGGCTCGTCTGCGTATTTTCCGTTGCCGCCGTGAATATCTTGTAATCCCCGCCAAGCTTCAGCCATTCGCCTGCCCGCGCTACAAGCTCGTCGGCGCTTTTTGCGAGACCCGCGTATTTTTCCATGTCGCCGCTGTCTATAATGCTGTCAAGAGCCTCAAAAAGCCCGGAAAGGCTGCCTGTCGAGCCGCTTTCAAGAAGCTTTGAAAGCGCGGTGAGAAAGTCATTATTTTCGTCAAGCAGGGAGCGGACCTCGGACAGCTTTTGCAGCGTGCGCGGCAAGCTGTTTAAAGCCGCCTGCACCTCGGGATCCTTCATCTCGGCGCTCATCGCCTCAAGCAGCGGCATCAGCTCGTTCATGTTTTCCGCCGCCGCTCCAAGCTCTGTGATAAGCGACTGAAACCTTTTGTCAAGCAAAAGATCCAGATACTCCTCAATCTCAATGTTCTTAACACTTTCGGCCGCCGTCATCAGCTTTAAAAGCGTGTCGGGCGTCAAATATTTTGTCATGACATTTAAAAGCTTCCTGTTGCCGTCGTAAAGAGAAACCGCGTCGTTTATCGCCGCGCTGAGTTCTTTAAGCCTTTCGGGGTTGGAAAGCAAAGTTGAAATCAATTTGTCCGCGCCGGAGCCTTCAATCGTTTTCCGAAACTCACGGATGTTTGACAGCATTTTTTTGATGCCGTTTACAGTTTCGGGCAATGCCGTGCCTATGTCTATTGACGAAATCGGTATAACAGCAAAGTATATGCTCCCCAGGCTGAAATTATCAGTCTGCGCCGTTATTGTGAAGTTGTCGGTGAACTCAAGACCGCCGAGATAGCCGTCGGCCGCGGCGCCGTCAAGGCTTTCCGCAAGTCCGGGCGTCATGACTGAAAAAACAATTTCCTTGCTGCCGTCGCCGAAGGAGCGCCCGTGCAAAGTGTTTACGTTTCTGAAGTTTTTCTCCGGAATGATTGTGCCGCCGACGACAATAAACGGGTTGTACATCGTGACGTCCCTGCCGTCGATTGACACCTGTCTTGCGTCCCTGTTCACAGCTTTGATATTTATTATAACACTTCCGCTTTTGCCTTTTATATCTTCAGGGGAATATTTCTTATTGTTCATAAAATATTCAAATTCAAACTCGACAGGCAGTTTTTTGTCGCTTACGCCGGTATAATAAAGATCCGTGCCGTCCATGTGCCAGACAATATTGTCGCCTTCACGGACGGAGACGGCGCTGCCCTTAACAGGAGATATTTCCTTAAGATCCGAAACATCCTCAACCCTGACCCCCGCTTTGTCGGCGTGAAGCCAGTCTGTTACGATTGTTTTTTTGACAGCTCCGGAGGCGTCCATCGTGACATAAACAGTTTCAGTTTTTTTAATGGTTCCCGGAGCTTCTGTATAAATGCTGCCGTTCGGCGGCTCGGCGCCGCCGGGTTTCGGCGTGTTTTCTTTGTTGGCGGGCGTGCAGCCTCCGAAGAGAAGCAGGAGTGAAAAGACGGTGCAGGCGGCACGCTTAGACGACGAAATCTTCATGTGTTGACTTCCTTTCCGACAAGACGGCCGAACACAGCCAGGAATGGTGTGAGCAGCAGTAAGATAACCGCGCAGCTGATAAGCGAGCCGCACGCCAGCATTGCGCAGATATTTTTTATTATTTCAAAATCGCTTATCAGATAAACAGAAAATGTTGTTCCAAAAAATACAAGCGCGCTCCCCATAATTGATTTTGCCGACGATACAGCCGCCGCTTTCACGGCGTCGGCCGCGCACAAACCGGCACGCCGCTCCTCACGCGCGCGCAGCAGGAGGAGTATGGCATAATCCACAGTCGCCCCGAGCTGAATACAGCTTACAAATGTCGGCGAAATAAATGAGATTTCGGAGCTTAGAAAAAACGGTATGGATTCGTTGAGAAAAATAGAAAGCTCTATGGCGGCGATGAGAGCGGCCGGCACCGCCGCGGATTTAAACATAAGGGCGATAATCAAAAACACGAACGCCGCCGACAGCAGGCCTGTCAGCCTGAAATCGCTGTCAGCCACGTTGATTAAATCCTCATATAAAGCGCCTTCGCCCGACAAAATCGCGTCTTTGTCGTGCTTGGCAAGCGTCCCCCTAAGAGCCGCCAGCTGGTCTTGCATCTCGGCGGTTCCCGATTCAAGCAGGGAGTTGACAAGCATAATCTGCCTGCCGTTTTTTTTACAGATATCGCGTATTTTGTCAGGTATGAGCGCTTCCGGGATTGCCGGACCTACATATTTGTTATATGCTATTACGTTTGTGACACCGTTTTCCGACTCCAATTCCTCTATAAGCGACAGCATGGAGTCGGCGGGCAAACCGTCATTTACAACGACAAAATGAGTCGTCACGATTCCAAATTTATCCCTGACTTTTTTTAAGGCGGCGACGGATTCCATGCTTTCGGGCAAAGCGGTGATAAGGTTGTAATACTTTTCCGCCTTATTATGAAGAAGGGCGCCGGGTATCAGCAGTGTCACAAGCAGCGCGGCAAAAATATTTCTGTGGCGCAGCACAAACCCCGCGGGACGTGAAAAGTCGGGGATAAGGCTTTTGTGCTTCAATTTTTCCGTATGCCTGTCAAAAACAAGCAGAAGCGGGGGAAGGACTGTGACGGCGGCCGCCGCGCCCAGGAAAGTGCCTTTTATCATAACAAAACCGATGTCCCTTCCGAGCGACAGCTTCATAAAGCAGAGGGCGGCGAATCCGGATACGGTCGTCAGCACGCTGCCGGAAATTGACTGTATGGTGGCGCGCGCGGCTTTTATGACGGCGGCGCGGCTGTCGGAACAAACATCCCTTTCCTCCATATATCTGTCAATGAGAAAAATGGAGTAATCCATTGTAACGGCAAGCTGGAGAACGGCCGATATGCTTTGCGTTATATAAGAAATTTGACCGAAGATTATATTTGTGCCCATGTTGTATGCAATCCCAAGACCAAGCGTTATGAGCATCAAAGGCGGCACTGTCCATGAGCCGGTTGTAAAAAGCATTATGACGAATGAAACCGCGGCGGCGGAAAGGATATAAAAAGGGAGCTGTCTGTCGGTGAGAGCCTTTGTGTCGGACAGTATGGCGGATGTGCCGCTTAAATAACAGCCGTCGGGCAAAAGGCTCCTCACCTCCCCGACGGCGGCGCGTGTTCCGCCCGCGTTATTTCCGCTGAAAAGTATGAGCATCAGCGTGTCGTTTCCGTCGTCGGAATAAAATATGTCTCTGACAGGCGACGGGAGCATCTCCGCCGGGAACGTCACGTCAAAAATATCGTCCGCCCAAATTACGGCTCTGACACCCTCCGCCGCCTCGATTCTTTTTTCGAGAGCGGCAGTCTCCGCCGCTGATTTTCCCTCGACTGCAAGAAACGCGCTTGACGACCCGCCGAAGTTTTCGCTTATCAGCTTTTCGCCTTTGACAGATTCAAGCTCCGGCGGAAGATAGGAAAAGAGGTCGTAGCTGACGCCTGTGTTAAAATATCCAATCGCGCATGGTATCAAAGCAAGGAACGCCGTCAGCAGCACGAGCCGAGGGCGCGCGGTCAACGCTTTAAAAATTTTTTCAGCCAATGCGCTCGCTCCTTAAGGCTTTGATATTGCGCGGCGGATGCCGGATTATGATATTTTTTGCGTTTCCGGTTGTTTTATTCGGCGTGCCGGGACTAATAAAAAAGAAGCGCAAAATTATGAGCTGTTGACTTTTTTTCTCGTTGATATAAAATAATACTTAAAGAATAAAGAACAAAAAATAAAAAAAGGGGGAAACAACATTGTGCGATACTCTTGTGGCAACGGGGAGCGTTACAAAAAGCGGCAATGTGATATTCGCTAAAAACAGCGACAGAGAGCCGAACGAGCCTCAAGTCTTGATAAGGATACCCCGCAAAAGATACGACATGAACTCCCGCCCGACGCTGAGAACAACATATCTTGAGATAGAGCAGGCGGAGGAAACAAACGAAGTCGTTATAAGCAAGCCCTCACAAATGTGGGGATGCGAGATGGGATTTAACGAGTATTCCGTAGCAATCGGCAACGAAGCGGTTTTTACAAAAGAGAAGCACGGCAAGGACGCGCTGACCGGCATGGACATGGTAAGGCTTGCCCTTGAAAGAACAAAAACAGCGAAAGAGGCTGTTGATTACATAATCTTTCTCCTTGGCAGGTACGGTCAGGGCGGCAATTGCGGCTATGCCAAGAAGATGCGGTACCACAACTCTTTTATTGCGGCCGACAGGAAAGAGGCTTATGTCCTTGAGACGGCGGGGGAATACTGGGTGAAGAAAAAGATATCCGGATTTTATGCCATTTCAAACGGGCTGACAATAGAAAATGATTTTGACAGCTGCCATCCGAGCCTTATCAAAGACAGTGTTGCGAAAAAGATGTGCAAGGGCAAAGAGGATTTTAACTTCCGAAAGCTATACTCCGATCCCTTGTACACAAAGTTTTCGGGCAGCAAAAGCAGGATGTCGGCGGCAATTGAGATCCTCGGCGAACACAGCGGTGAAATTTCTGTGTCCGCAATGGTAAAAATTCTTCAAAACCATCAAAAGGATCCTGACAAAACTTTTTACAAAGGCTCTATGAGCAACATTTGTATGCATGCCGGTTCCGTCATTTCCAGCCAGACGACGGCAAGCGTTGTCGGGGAGCTGAAAGAGCAAAGCGAATATTGGTACACCGCTTCGTCCCTGCCCTGCGTTTCTGTCTTTAAGCCGTTTGTTTTTAATTCGGATTTTAAGCTTTTTAGCGAGGATGAGCAGGAAAAGGGCATTGAGTTTTGGTCAAAAAGAGAAGAAATTTTCCGTATGATGCTCACAGGCCAAACAGATCCCTCCGAATACAAAAATTCACGCGATGAAACGCAAAGGCTAATTAATGAAATTTACGTAAAAAAGGACATTTCGGCAGTCTCGAAGGAGGAAGCGGGCGGTATTTTAAGGGAATGTGCAAAAACCGACAATGCGTTTGTTGACAAGATGTTAAAAAAAGGCAGATCCTGCAGTCCTCAAAAAATAAAAGGCGGCATAATATTTAAAAGGTATTGGTCCGCGGCAAACGCGGCTTTTAAGGCTGAGTTGTAAGCGGGTGCCTGTCAGGCAAGCTTATTTTCATAAGGGGGCTTTATTTTATGGCGGCTGAAATTTTAAAAATCATCTTTCTCGGAATAATCGAGGGAATAACAGAGTGGCTCCCAATCAGCAGCACAGGGCATATGCTGATTGCCGAAAGATTTTTGCGGCTGGACGCGAGCGACGGATTCAAAGAAATGTTTTTTGTCGTCATACAGCTCGGCGCGATTTTTGCGGTCGTCGTCATGTTTTGGAGAAAGATGCTCCCCTTTCGGTCGGGGGACAAATCACGCCCCGTTTTCAAGCGGGACACAGTTTCTCTGTGGCTAAAGGTCGCCGTCGCCTGCGTGCCGGGCGCAGTCGTCGCGCTCATGTTTGACGAATATATAGAAGCTCGTCTCCACACGCCCGTCGTGATAGCCTGCGCGCTTATTTTTTACGGAGTCGCTTTTATTTTCATAGAAAGCCGAAACAAAAACCGCGCACCGCGCACAAAGACGCTGTCCGGAATATCATACAATGAGGCGTTGATAATCGGACTGTTTCAGGTGCTGTCAATAGTCCCCGGAACTTCGCGCTCCGGCGCCACAATAATCGGCGCGCTGCTGATAGGAGTTTCACGGCAGGCGGCGGCTGAATTCACCTTTTTTATGGCGGTGCCGGTCATGTTTGGGCTAAGCGCCGTAAAGATTTTGAAATTCGGATTTTGCTTCGCCGCGACGGAAGCGCTTATGCTGGCGGCGGGTATGGCGTCGGCCTTTTTAGTGTCTGTTCTGACAATAAGGTTTTTAATGGACTTCATAAAAAAGCATGATTTTTCGGCGTTCGGGTGGTACAGAATAGCCTTGGGCTTTGTTGTTTTGCTTAGTCTGATTTAACACACAGCGCCGATATTGTTTTTAACACACAGCGCCGATATTTTTGCACGGCACAATCCGAAAGACGATTAAAGCGACAGGCGCCTTGAACACAATACAAATGAAAGCAAGCGGATACAAAAAACGCCCCCTACGGCATGAACATACCATAAGGGGCGGATAAAACTGTGTTTCAGTTTTTGTCTTAAATTTCAAAGTTTTGCGGAAAGCTTGAGCGGCTGTTTTCGGAGGATTGTGTGCCGCCGCGCTGATGAGTGGACTTAGTCCGCTATTTTTTTGCCGTTTTTAAGCTTTACCTTGCCGACAAACGGAACCTTTAACGAGCCGTTGACAGTGTCGCCGTCAAATGTCAGGGTTATCGGGATTTCTTTGTTGGGGAGCATTGATGTTGTTGCGACTGCGGTCAAGGTGTCGCCTTCCTCGACAATGTCTTTGACTGCGATATCCGGGATATCAAGGTCATTGACGTCAAGGTCAAAGCCGTATTTGCCGCCGTCGTCAAAGATTTTGATTTTTGCGTCGCCCCTAAAAAGCATTGTGTCTACGTGACAAAGCCATGTTCCGATTCCTATCATAACAAAGTCTCCTTACAATAAAAATTTTGTGGTCTATTTAAGCTCGCGCCCCGGGTGAAACAAAAGGGCTGTCGAGCAAAACAGCGGGCCATGAATGTTAAATCTGCCAATCGCCGGGTTCCGGTCGGGAAGGTTCCGGTCGGGGAGGATTCCGATCGGAGGATTCCGAATAAGCGGTGAAGCCACAATCGGCGGCAGGTGCGGAGCGCAAAGGGCATTGCGGAGAGAGGAGCCTTAAAATCCGCAATTTATTACCATTATAACAATCAAAGATTATCACTTTTAACATAAAAAGTATTGTACATATTATAGGTTTATGATATAATAAGCCAAAGATTCCGAAAGGACAGAGATAAATAAATTGGAAAAGGAACAAAAACAAAATCTTTCAAAAAGTGTGCGCAGGGTTGAGGAATATGTTTTCGCGCATATAAACGAGAGGATAACCGTCCGCGAAATAGCGCGCGAGCTGAAGTTAAACGCAAGCTACCTTAACTCAAGCTTTAAAAGGCAGACGGGCGAATGTATTTCTTCTTTTATCCAAAAGAGCAAAGTCCGCAAGGCTCAGGAGATGCTGAAAATGTGTCAGTATACGATTACGGACATTTGGACGGCGCTCGGCTATTTTGACCAAAGCCACTTTAACAAGCATTTTAAAAAGTTTACGGGCATAACGCCAAGGCAGTATCGCCTTAAAATCAACTCGTCCGCATGACTGCGTCACGATGTTTCAAAGCGGCGCGGGCGCCGCTTTTTTTCTTTGCTGAAAAGAATCGCACCGTTATGAAGCGCATAAAAATCCAAGAGTATGCGAAATCGGGTAAATGATACGGCAAACGTATTGACTTTAAACCTCTGATATTATATATTATTATGTGTATATATGTATGTTTTTGCGCTGCAAATTAACATATTTTGGCAAGGAATACTTGCCAAGGCACTCGGGGGGCGCGTCTCTTGAAGGTAAAAAGGGTTGACGTAAGCATTTTTATCCGCCAGGTGTTTCTTATTGCCGGAGATATAGCAATAATCAATTTCAGCACTTTTTTGGCGGCCGCAATCTATTTCAACTTTAAGTTGGACAAGGTGTTCATGGTTCTGCCTATGCTGGCAGGCAGGGCTTTGCCTGTCACGGCTCTTTTTCTTGTGCTTTTTTATGCTTTCGGACTTTATAGCAGCATTTGGAAATACGCGGGGCTTTACGAGCTTGTCCAATGCACGCTGGCGGGCGCTTTCGGAAGCCTTTTGGGCGTCGCTGTCGACAAAGTGGGGCAATATTTCAAGATTTTAAATCTCGGCAACTTCCCGCCGACAGTCTACATAATCAGCATGTTCCTAATAATAGGGCTGTGCGGCGCGATGAGGCTGTTTTACCGCATGGGCAGACGTGTCATACATGAAAGCGCCGGGACAATCGCCGGCAAAAGGCGGAAGAAGAAGCGGATCATGCTTGTCGGCGCCGGAGACATGGGCATGATTATAGCGCGGGAGCTTGCGGCAAACGGCTACCGCGACGGCAAGCCTGTTGTGATGGTAGACGACAACCGCCACAAGCAGGGCAAGAGATTCAACGGCATCCCTGTCCGCGGCGGCTGTGCCAGGATTCCGGAGATAGCCGAAAAATACAGCGTTGACGAGATAATCATCTGCATTCCGTCAGCGCCGCAGGCGCGTCAGCTTGAGATAATGAACATTGCGATGACGACAAACTGTGTTTTGAAAACGTCGCCGTCGCTGCGCGAAATGGCGGACAGCGCCGGTGAGATTAAAAAGATCAGGAGCGTCGAGATAACAGACCTTTTGGCGCGCCCGGAAGTCAATTTGAATATCGACCAGTGCAGGTATCTGACCGGCAAGACTGTACTTGTTACAGGCTGCGGCTCGATTGGCAGCGAGCTGTGCCGTCAAGCCGCGCGGCACAAGCCCAAAAGCCTTATACTTGTCGACAACTACGAAAACAACGCTTTTAACACATACAACGAGCTTTATGAAAAATACAAGGGCAGGTTCCCGATACACATACGGATAGGCTCCGTTCAGGATGTCGGCAGGCTGCGCGAGATTTTCAGCGAGTTCAGACCCGACATAGTTTTTCACGCGGCGGCGCACAAGCACGTTCCGCTGATGGAGGACAGCCCTTGCGAAGCTGTCAAAAACAACATTTTCGGCACATACAACACCGCAAAGACGGCAATGGAATTTAACGTCCAAAAGTTTATCATTCTTTCGACGGACAAGGCGGTCAATCCCGCAAATGTGATGGGCGCCACAAAGAGGATAACGGAGCTTATTATACAATACTTCGACAAAAAATCGGACACCACCGATTTCGCGGCCGTGCGCTTCGGCAACGTGCTTGGCTCAAACGGCAGCGTTATACCCATATTTAAGCATCAGATAGAAAACGGCGGCCCCGTCACAGTCACCGACCCGGAGATAACGCGCTATTTTATGACGATATCAGAGGCGGCGCAGCTTGTGATTCAGGCGGGAAGCCTTTCAAAGGGCGGCGAGGTTTTTGTGCTTGACATGGGCGAGCAGATAAAAATCCTGACGCTTGCCGAAAACCTCATCAAGCTTTCGGGCTATGAGCCTTATAAGGACATCGACATAAATTTCACAGGTCTGCGCCCCGGCGAAAAGCTATATGAGGAGCTGTCGATGGAGGAAGAAATCAAGGGCAGGAAGCTCACGGCAAACGACAAGATTTTTGTCACGCCCCCCGTCGATTTCGACGAGGCGGCGCTTGCGGCGGCGCTTGAAAAGCTTCGCGGCGCCGACGAGGGAAACGTGAGAGAATATTTAAAGGAAATTGTGCCGAATTTTGTGGAGGCTCCCGATTATTCTGTTGTTGAGTAGAGGAATGAAACGCTTTTGAAAAAGATTCTTTTTGTCGCCACGGTTCCGGAGCATTTTTTGTATTTTCACATTCCTTGCTTTAAAATGCTGCGGGAAAACGGCTGGGAGGTTCATGCCGCCTGCTCCGAATGCCGCGACATCCCCGAGTGTGACAAGCTGTTTGAGCTTCCCATATCAAGAAACCCCGCCGACAAGGCAAACATCAAGGCTTACAGGCGGCTAAAGGAGATTGTCGGCAAAAACAATTATGATATTGTCCACTGCCACACGCCCATGGGCGGCGCGCTTGCCCGTCTTGCGTCAAGGCGCGAGAGAAAAAACGGTGCAAGGGTTTTTTACACGGCGCACGGCTTCCATTTCTGTTCCGGCGCGCCTCTTTTAAACTGGATTTTATTTATGCCCGCCGAGTGGTTTTTTTCACGCATGACCGATGAGCTGATAACAATAAACGACGAGGATTTCAAGCTTGCAAAAAGGCTGATGAGGGCTGAAAATGTTCGTCTTATACACGGCGTCGGCTGCGATCTTGAAAGATTCAGAAGACCCGGCATCGGCGAAAAAGAGAGACTTCGTGAGGAGCTTGGTTTCAAGGCGGGCGATAAAATTGTTTTTTATGCCGCTGAGCTGAACGGCAATAAAAATCAGGGGTTTTTGATTGAGGTTATAAACCTTCTTCGTAAAACCGAGCCGCGGGCAAGGCTTGTTTTGGCGGGCAGCGACAACATGAACGGAGCGTACCGAAAGCTTGCGGCGGACACGGGCGCGCCCGTCGATTTTTTGGGCGTCCGCGAAGACATTCCGGAGCTTATGAGGGCGTGCGATGTCTATGCCGCCTCAAGCCTGCGCGAGGGGCTTCCGCTTAACATAATGGAGGCGATGGCGACGGGGCTGCCCATTGTGGCGGTGAACAACAGAGGTCACCGCGCACTTGTAAAAGACGGTGAGACAGGCTTTATCATAAAGCCGGGTGACAAAAAAAGTGCGGCGGAAAGCTTGGAGCGGCTGCTGACCGACGCGGAACTTTACGAAAGATTTTCGCTTGCGGCAAGGGCGGCTGTGACGGCTTACGGAAAAGAAAGCGTTTTAAGGGAGCTTTCTGAAGCTTACGGAATATTATAAACGGGGTTGAAAACATGTCGGAGCCTATTCGTGTCCTGCATGTCCTGCGCTCGATGAACTGCGGCGGGGCAGAGATGCTCATTATGAATATTTACAAAAACATAGACCGCGAAAAGATTCAGTTTGACTTTCTTGTGAATGTTTTTGACAAAATGTTTTACGAGGACGAGATTGCGGCGCTCGGCGGGCGGATTTTCAGGATGCCTTTTCTGACAAGTGTGACGCCGCCTTTATATGAGCGGAAGCTTTTTAAGTTTTTTATGTCGCACCGCGAAATAAAAATTGTTCACTCCCACCTCGAAACGACTACCGGACTGATTTTAAAGCAGGCGAAGCGCGCGGGCGTGCCGATAAGGATTGCCCACAGCCACAACTCAAGATTTACGCGAACCGGCGCGAAACACGCTCTTGAAAATGCTTACAAGTCATATTGCAGAAAAAAGATTGTGCCGAACGCCACGCTGCTGCTCGGCTGCTCGGAGCTTGCCAATGACTGGCTTTACGGCAGCGACGGCAAGAGGGCGGGGATTGTCAGAAACGGAATCGAGACAGAAAAATACACCTTTTCCGAAGCTGTCCGCGCCGAAGTTCGCGAAGAGCTGAACATAAAAAGCGGCACAAAAGTGATAGGTCATGTCGGGCGCTTTAACGACCAAAAAAACCATCTTTTTTTAATCGATATTTTCAAAAGCTGTCTTGATTCGTGCGGCGACGTTATTTTGGCGCTTGTCGGCGAGGGCGACCTTATGGAGCAGGTGAGGGAGAAGGCCGAGCGGCTCGGTGTTTGCGGCTCTGTTCTTTTCTTAGGTCTGCGCCGCGACGTCAGCAGATTGATGCAGGCTTTTGACGTGTTTGTGCTTCCCTCAAAATTTGAGGGACTTCCGTTCGTGATTGTCGAGGCTCAGGCGTCCGGGCTGCCGTGCGTCGCCGCCGACACAATATCAAGGATGTCAGACCTTGGCGGCCCGCCCGTCACCTTTTTGCCGCTCGGCGACGCGCAAAATTGGGCGGCGGTCATAAAGAATTCCGGCGGGCGCACCGACGGCGCGGCCGAGGTTGCGGCAAAATCGGGATATGACATCAAGACGACGGCAAAAATGCTTGAGAGCCTTTATTTAAAAGGAGAAGACGATGCAAGAATGCACACTTGAGCTAAGCGAGATTCCGCTTCATCTTTATCAAATCACAGCGGGTTTTTTTCTGCTTGAAAAAAGCGGAAGGATTAAGCTTCGCATAAAAAGACTTTGCGCCGCCGACCCGAAAAGTCTGCCGTATAATATGCTAAGAGTAAATGTCGGAGGGCGCAGTCTGATTTACGACATGAACGACGGCTACGACAACCTTGTCAAAGACGGCGAGCGCTTTGAGGAGCTTTATGACAGGCTGCTTGAGGGCTGTGACTTTATGTTTAAGCGCAGCTTTAACGCAAAAATGAACGCAAGGCTTCAAGAGCCGCATAAAATAAAAAAAACAGCGCCCAACTTTTTTGTCACGACACGGGGCAATCCGGCGCACTTTCCCGCGCCGAGCGACCCGCGCCGTGAAAAGATTAAAAAGCTTGTAAGGCTGCTCCCTTTTTCCGAGTTTTATAACGGCTGGTGCTATGAGGAGGAGTTCCGCGCCGAGCCTGTCGTCAACGACGAACCGAAAGCGCTTTTTATGGCGCGTCTTTGGGACCCGGCGGGCGAATTTCCCGGCCAGCTCACGGAAGAAAAAAGCGAGGAGCGCCGCATGATAAACGAAAGCCGCGCCGAATGCGTCAGGCTTTGCCGCGCGGAGTTCGGCGAGCGCTTTTTCGGCGGGATTACGCCGTCGCCGTTTGCCCAAAGAGAATATTCGGATGTTTTGCTTGAGGATATGTCGATTGGCAAAAAAAACGAATATCTTAAGCACATGAAGTCTTTTGACATACACATAGCCACAATGGGGCTCCACCGCTCGACGGGGTGGAAGTTTGCCGAATATTTGGCGGCGTCAAAGGCGATAGTGTCCGAGCCGCTTTTTTATGAAAGCGCGGGCGGGCTTTCGGAGGGCAAAAACTATATCAGCTTTGACAGTCCGCTCGAATGTGTCGAAAAGATTTATGAGCTTTTTGACGGCGACAGGCGGCTTTTGATGATGGAAAACAACCGCCGCTACCGCGACAAGCATATGGCGTGCGAGACTATTGCAGCCGAAACGCTGGCGCGGGCGGGCGTCTTATAAAAAGTGAGAGATTTATCGGGGGGGTGTGTGCTTTTGCCGATGCTGACTGTTTTTACTCCGACATATAACAGGGCGTATATTTTGCCGAAATGCTACGAGTCCATGAGGCGGCAGACCTGCAAGGATTTTGTCTGGCTTGTCGTTGACGACGGCTCGACAGACAACACGCGCGAGCTTGTCAAGAGCTGGACGGAAAAAGATAACGGCTTTGAGCTGCGATATGTTTATCAGGAAAACAAAGGGATGCACGGAGCGCACAATCTTGCCTATGAAAACATAGACACCGAGATAAACACCTGCATTGATTCAGACGACCATATGCCTGATGACGCCGTCGAAAAGATTACAAGCTTTTGGCAAACCTGCGAAAGGGACAATGGCGTCAGCGGGTTTCTTGCGCTTGACGCATACGGCGACGGCAGGATAATCGGCACAAAATTTCCCGAAAACATTAAGCGCGCGACGTCGTATGATTATTACTATAAGCATGGCGTCAAGGGCGACAAAAAGTTTATATTGCGCACCGACCTCACAAAAAAGACTCCTTACCCTGTTTTTGAGGGCGAAAAGTATGTAAACCTTGCCACCAAATACAGCCTGCTTGACATTGACCACACGCTTTTAAACATGAATGAAGTCGTCTGCATCGTCGAATATCTTGAGGACGGTTCTTCAAGGAATATGTTTAAGCAATACATCAAAAACCCGCGCGGTTTCGCATACAGCCGGAAGCTTTGTATGCAGCTCCCATTCGCCGGCTTCTGCTTCAAGTTTAAACAGGCGGCGCACTATGTTTCAAGCTGTCTGATTATGAAAAACAGGCGGTGGCTGCGGGAAAGCCCGAAAAAGGCGCTGACGATTTTTGCCGCACCCGCCGGTTTTGCGTGGTGGATATATATTTTATACAGAAATCAGTAAAGGGAAGGAAAAACGGCAAGCCGCCTTTAAGCGGCACCGTATTATTTTTATATGACGGATTATATGACGGTCTTCGCCTCTATCGTCGTGTTTTGCTACTTTACGGCAGCTGTCGCAAAGCTGTACGCGCGGCGTCCCGGCGATTTGGGGCAGCCAAAGCCGAACATTTTGGGGTTTATTATTCCCGCGGTGCTGTTCACGACATTTTCAGGACTAAGGCACGGTCTCGGCGACACAGAATTCTATATTCACTCGTACAACCTGCTTGATCCGACAAGGATTGACAGCTCCTCATGGAAACTCGGCGGCGGAGTGATGTACAATATCATGCAGCAATTCTTCCGTCTTAGGACCGACGACCCGACACCACTTATTTTTCTGACAGCTATTTTATCGTGTGTCCCGATTATATATGTTATTTACAAATATGCGCACCCTTACGAACTGGGTATTTACCTGTTTGTCACCACGTCTTATTACACGTTTTCCATGAACGGGATAAGGCAGTATATGACCGCCGGCGTTTTGATTTTAGGAACTAAATATCTTTTTTCCGAAAACAACAAAGATTTTTTTAAATATCTGTTCTTTGTCTTGTGCGCATGGCTGTTTCACACAAGTGCTTTGATCATGATACCTGTCTACTTTATTGTTCGGCGGCGCGCTTGGTCGTGGCTGACGATATTTCTGCTTGTCGTGACGGCGGTAGTCACAATGATGTTCGACGTGTTTCTTCCCACATTCCTTAACATAATTGAAAACACCGACTACAGCGAATATGCGTACAACGAGTGGTTTACGAGCGGAAGAGAAGCCGGTTCAAACGCAATAAGGGTCGCGGTGCTGTTTATACCGATGGTTTTGGCTTTTTTGCAGCGTCACCGCATGGAGGTGCTGGGACGCTTCGGAGACGTAATCATCAATATGTCAATCGTTAACATTCTGTTTTACATCCTTTCGCTTTACAACTGGATATTTGCGCGGTTTGCAATTTATACGAGCGTGTTTCCCATTCTCTTAATAACATGGCTTATAACTCTTGCGTTCAAGCGCAGGGACAGCAGCATAGCATACTGGACGACTGTCTGCCTGTACGCAATTTATTTTTATAATGTCAAATATTCTATTATTTATTATACGAGCGTTAAGTTTTAAACGGAGGAAATTGCCATGATACCTAAAACAATACATTTCTGCTGGTTCGGAAGAGGTGAAAAACCCGCTCTGGTGAAAAAGTGTATGGCGTCGTGGCGAAAATACCTTTCGGATTATGAGTTTGTCGAATGGAACGAGGACAACTTTGATATCCGCCTCAACGCCTTTGTAAGCGAGGCATATGACAACCGCAACTTTGCGTTTGTCAGCGACTACGCGCGCGCAAAGGCTCTTTTTGAAAGCGGCGGCATATATCTTGACACAGACGTCGAGGTTCTGAAAAGCTTTGACGAGTTCCTTTCTCACACAATGTTTGCGGGGTTTGAGGAAAAAAACTTTGTCGGGACTTGTGTCATGGGCGCGGAGAAGGGCGCGCCGCTTCTTTTGCCGTATATGCGCCACTACGAAAACACAACCTATGTTCTTTCGGACGGCAGCTTTTACAAGGACACAAACGTCGTGCTTTTGACAAGGCTGCTTGAGGAAAACGGACTTGCGCGCGACGGCACGCTTCAAGAGGTTTGCGGAGTGACAGTTTATCCGCGCACATGGTTCAGTCCTTATGATTACATAAACGGGATAAACTATATAACAAACGACAGCCATGCGATTCACCATTTCGCGCAGCTTTGGCTTCCAAAAAGGGCACGCATGAAAACCGACTTAAAAAGGGCGGCGGCAAAGATTATCGGCGGCGAAAGACTGAAAAAACTGCGCGGCGGCCGCTAAGCACAGCTAATCGGCAACAAGCCGCAAAAGGGACGCCCTGCCGCGGCTAAAGAGTTTGGGAAAAGGTTCGTCCCTAACAGCCGTCAAAAAGGCACCCCTTGCCGCCGTTAAAGAGGCAGCCCTTGCCGTCGTTAAAGAGGCAGCCCTTGCCGCTTCATGGTGATTTATCAGTTGTTCGGAGGTGTTCGGACTGTTGAAGAAAAAGGTTCTTATTACTATAAACAGCATGGAAATCGGCGGAATTGAACGCAGCCTTGCCGGTATGCTCGGGGCTTTTGATTATGACAAATATGATGTCGATGTGCTTCTTTTTTCAAAAAAGGGCGAGTTTCTGCCGCTTATTGACAAGCGCGGCAACCTGCTTCCCGAAATACCGCAGTGCGCCACAATGCTGATGTCCGTTAAGGAGATTATAAAAAAGGGACACCTTCTTATAGCTCTTGCGCGCATTTACGCGAAGCTTAGTGTCGAGCAAAAATACAAATACTCCGACGAGACGCAGGACGCGATAGTTTGCGCGCACCTTCAGGCTTATTGGGAGCGCTGCGTGCCGCTCATGCCGAAGCTTAAAAAAGAATACGACGCGGCAATAAGCTTTATGTGGCCGCATCATTTTACGGAAAGAAATGTGAGGGCAAAAAGAAAAATCGCGTGGGTTCACACGGACTATACAAAGTTTGCCATCGACAACAAAAAGGATCTTGAGATATGGAGCCGTTTTGACGGCATCGCTGCCGTTTCGGCGGAATGCGGAAGAGCGTTTTTGAAGGTTTATCCTTCGCTTTCAAAACGGCTTGTGACTGTTGAAAACATTATCTCAAAAGAGCTTGTAAGAAGTCAGGCGGACGAATTCATGCCTGAGGATATGCCCGCGGAGGACGGATACACACGCTTGCTGACTGTCGGGAGGTTTTGTTACGCGAAGGCGTTTGACGTCGCGGCGGAAATATGCAAAATACTTGTCGGCAGGGGCTTGAAAATAAGGTGGTACGCCGTAGGTTACGGCAGCGAAGTCCAAAGGGTTGAAAAAAAGATTCAAGAGCTCGGCATAGCCGACAGCTTTATTATTCTCGGCAAAAAGCTAAACCCCTACCCCTATATGAAAAACTGTGACATTTATGTGCAGCCGTCAAGATATGAGGGCAAGGCCGTCACTGTCCGCGAGGCGCAGATACTCGGCAAGCCTGTCATAATCACCGACTTTACCACAGCAAGGGGACAGGTAAAAGACGGTTTCGACGCTGTCATTTCACCGATGGCTTCGGAAAGCGTCGCCGATGATATAGAGCGCATGATAAATGACGGCGAACTTCGTGAAAAGCTTTCAAGGAACGCCTATAATTCTGACTACAGCGCTGACAGGCATATGAAAAAAATATATGAGATGATAGAGGGGCAAGGATGATGGCGATAACATCCAAAGCACAGCTTGACGAATACATAAGAGCCGACCTTTTCAGATACAGCGGCAAGACCGACAAAAAAACACTAAGGAAATACAGACGCCGCTCCGGCGGCTTTCGCTTTACATTTTATATGAGAAAATGCTCATATTACAGGCATCGAAAGCTCCTTAAATATATTGCTTTTCCTTATTATAAGATAAAAAAGAACAGGACGGGTCAAAAAAACGGCTTTGACATATATGACGGCACAAGCATCGGGAAAGGGCTTCATATCGCGCATTTCGGATGCCTTGTAATTCACGCGGACGCCGTTCTCGGCGAAAACGTGTCGCTCTCTCACGGAGTGACAGTCGGGCAGACAATCAAGGACGGCAAGGTTCTGACGCCTGTTATAGGAAATAATGTCTATATAGCTCCGGGGGCAAAGGTCATAGGCGGCATAAAGATAGGCAATAACGCGGCTGTCGGCGCGAATGCCGTCGTGACGCGGGATGTGCCGGAAAACGCCGTCGTGGCGGGAGTGCCGGCAAGGGTGTTAAGCCACAAGGGCGCCGGTGATTATATAATCAATCCTTACGCGGGCTGAGGGGGGCGGGGCGCTTTGAAAATTTCGGTGGTTATACCTGTGTTCAACACGGAAAGATATCTTCGCGAATGTCTGGATTCGCTGACGGGGCAAACAATATTTGCCGACATGGAGCTGATAATTGTCGACGACGGCTCAACAGACGGATCGCCCGCCATATGTGACGACTATGCCGAAAGATACAAAAACATAAAGGTCATTCACAAGGCAAACAGCGGCGTCAGCTCCGCCCGCAATACGGGGATTGACGCGGCGGTCGGAGAATATATCGGATTTGTCGACTCCGACGACAATGCGCGCCCCGACATGTACCGCTTTCTCATGGAAGCCGCCGAAAAGACAGGCGCCGACATGTCCTTTTGCGGCATTGAGCATCCGTATCCCGACAGAGATGTCGTCATAAAATACCCTTTTGAAAACAATGTCCCGCTCGGAAGGGACTATATTCAAAACACTGTCGCCGCGTTTATGCTCGCCGATGCCTCTTTCAATTCCCTTTGCAACAAGCTTTTTAAAAGGAGCGTCGTCGAGAAAAACGGACTGCGCCTTTCAGACGGCAAAAAGCAGGGTGAGGACAGAGAGTTTGTGCTAAGGTTTCTTGCCGTGTGCGGGTCTGTTTGCGGGACTCCTTACACAGGCTATTATTACCGATATGTGCGGACGGGCGCTGTGCAAAAGCCGAGACAGGATTATGTCGACACAATATTCGAGCAGCTTGAGCTTGACCGAGGACTTTTTGAAAAGCTTGGTATCGTTGGCGGGCGGTTTGAGGAACCGGCAGCTCTAACAGCCGCCTCGCAGCTTGTTTGCGCGCTGACATTCGCCGAAAACAAATTAAGGGGCAGGGAAAGGACAAAGCTCATGCGCGCTGTCGTCGGCGACGGCAGGGCACAAAAGCTTATCACGGACAATTTCAAGCTGTTGACGGAACAAAACACAAGATTCAACGCGATTTTAATAAGGCTGGCAAAGGGTAAAAATGTCGTTGGAATCAGGGTTGTCATATTTCTTATGAAGATAAAGGTAAAAGCATATAACTTTAGAACAGGAGAAGCGAGATGAATAGTGAGAAGTACCGCATAACTGTCTTTACCCCGATTTATAACCGCCGCCACACAATTCACAGAGCGTTTGAAAGCCTTTGCCGTCAGACATTCAAAGGCTTTGAGTGGCTTATAATTGACGACGGCTCGACAGACGGCGTAAAGGAGCTTATAGACGAATATATCAGCAGGGCAGACTTTGAGGTCAGATATTTCCGCAAGGAAAACGGCGGAAAGCACACGGCGTGGAATATGGCGCTGAAGCTCATTAAGTCAGATTACTTTATCTGCCTTGACTCTGACGACGCCTTGACAGACAACGCCCTTGAAAGGATGCTTTTTCACTGGGACGCGATACCCGAAGAAAAGTGGGGAGGATATTGGAGCGTAGCCGGTCTTTGTGTTGATTCGCAGACAGGCGAGGTTGTGGGGGACAGATATCCCGAAGGGATAAATGAGGCGGTGTCGCCCAGAGATGTTGCGACCACGGTTAACGGCGAGAAATTCAGTTGTTTAAGGACAGAGGTCATGAAAGACTTTCCTTTCCCTGAGCCGGAGGGAACCACTTTCATAACAGAGAGCATCGTCTGGAACAGTGTTGACAAGTCATATATGCAGTTTTATGTCAACGATCCATACAGAATATATTACCAGCATGAGCCTGATTCTCTTACCGTTGCATGGTACAGAGACCATGTCGAGGAGGGCTATGTTTCAAACTATTTTTGGAAGGTCTCGACAGTCAACGACGCGGGCGGAGGATTAAAAACGATTTTTCAGGCGGTATATTACGGATTGACGGCAAAAAAGAGTCCGTCACGGATTATCTCCGACATAAAGGGGAAAAACAAATTAGCGGCCGCTCTGATGATTGCGCCGGCATTTGCGGCAAAGGCTTTGCGCGGCAAAAAATATATTAAATAACACAGCGGGGAAGTGTTTTTATGCGTGAGATTAAGACAAAAGACGACTTCAAGTTTTTTATAAAAGCCGATCTTTACAGATATTTCGGCGATGCCTCACAATCGGCTTTTAAGGCGGCTTATAAAAACATACCCGGCTTTAAATTTACATATTGGCTTAGAAAATGCGCCTATCTTTCCCGCCGCCCTTTTTATACAAGACCTTTTTTTTACAGGGCGCTCGGGAAATATAAAGCCCTGAAATATCAATACGGCTTCGATATTGAATACAGCACAAAAATTGGCGCGGGATTTTACCTCGGGCATTGGGGGGGCGTTGTTATAAACGGCGATGCAATCATTGGCGAAAACTGCAACATATCCCATCAGGTCACAATCGGCAGCGACGCGAAGCACGGCGCGGACGCCGTTCCCGTCGTCGGCGACAAGGTTTATCTTGCTCCCGGATGCAAGGTTTTCGGCAGGATAGCCCTGGGCGACGGGTGCGCCGTCGGGGCAAACAGCGTCGTCTTGTCGGACGTTCCGCCCGGGGCGGCTGTTGCGGGCCTCCCGGCAAGAGTTGTCAGCGAAAACGGCTCTAAGGGATACATAAACAATATTTATACGGAGAGCTGACATGAAAAAGAACCTTCTTTTCATCATGCCGTCGCTGCACGGCGGAGGCGCGGAAAAAAGCCTTGTGACACTCCTATCCTTGATTGACACCGAAAGGTATAACGTCGACCTCTTGCTTTTCAGAAACGAGGGGCTTTTTGCCGATCGCGTTCCGAAGTTTGTAAATGTTATAGAGGCGGGTGACGACTACCGTTATTTTGACGGCTCGGCCGCCGCCGCGTTAAAATATTTTCTGTCGCGCGGTGATTTGAAAAGGGCGGCAAAGCGTCTTTTATATTCGGCGTCGCTCAAAATCCGTGACGACGAAAAAAGGAACAAGATTTCATGGCGGCTGCTCGGCGGCAACCTGCCGCATTTGCCGAGGGTATATGACGCGTCTATAGGCTTTCTTGAGGGCCCCGCCGTTTACTTTTGTTTAGACATGACAAACGCGGCAAGGCACATCGGATGGCTGCACACAGATTACAGCAGGATAATAAGCCAAAAAGGCATGGACGAGCCTTATTTCAGGCGGCTTGACTGCCTTGTCGGAGTGTCCGCCGAATGCTGCAGGAAGGTCGAGTCGGTATTTCCGTTTTTGAGGGGAAAGACAGTTGTAATCGAAAACATTATATCGCGCGCCGCCATAGAATCCGCCGCGCGGGGGAATGGAGTTTATGACGAAAAGGCAGGCGAGACATTAATTTTGACAGTCGGAAGGCTGTCGCCGCCCAAGGGGATTGACCTTGCCGTTCTTGCGTGCGCGGAGCTGAAAAAAAGAGGACGTAAAGTTAAATGGCACCATATAGGCAAGGGTGAGCTTCAAGACGAGATAAAGGCGCTGGCGATTTCAAAAGGCGTTGCGGATGATTTTGTTTTTCTCGGCGAAAAAGCAAATCCTTACCCGTATATAAAGCAGTGTGACATATACGTTCAGCCGTCGCGCGCCGAGGGCAAGTCAATTGCCGTCGACGAGGCGAAAGGTCTTGCCAAGCCGATTGTTGTCACAAACTTTTCAACAGTTGCCGACCAGGTGACTGACGGTGTAAACGGACTTATCGCGGAAATGTCGCCCGAATCGATTGCCGACAAGATATGTATGCTTATCGACGACGCGGCGCTTGCCGAAAAGCTTTCCGAAAACCTTAAAGAAGAAAGTGTCGGCAATGAGGGTGAGATTGATAAACTTTACAAACTGATTGAGGAAATGTGAAATGTTTTTTGCTGTCGTTTTTATGTCTGCGCTGCTTCTTGCCGCCGTCTTAGTTCTGCTTGTTGACGCCGTACCCGCCGCGCTCCGATGGTATGAGCGCATCGGCATCGGCTGCTTTGCGGATGAGGGCGAATGGCGGCGCGCCGTGATACGCACAGCCGAAAGGCAGCTGAAAAAAACTCCCGCCGTGCCTGTGAGCGCGAATACACGCCTGACGGTTATCGACAGGCTTAAAGGCTCGTACAAAAGTCAAAACCTACAGCACTGGCAAAAGGCGGCACTTCTTTTGGGCTTAAGCTCCCTCGGCGGCGAATTTAAAAAAGCCGCGGACAGCGGCACAGACTTAAAAGCCGCTGTCAAACGGCAAGACTTTAAAAATTCGGTTGATTTCGTGATTCTCGGATACGCGGCGCTTTCGGCGCCGACGGCAGACAGCCAAAAGCTGCGCCCCATGATGGACAAGATTTATGCATACCTTGCGGGCTCGGCAAAGGATGGCACTGTTCCTTACAATCATAATCTGCCCGACATACGGTTTGTCGACACAGTCGGGATGATTTGCCCGTTTCTTTACAAGTACGCCGCCGAATATTCGTGTCCCGATGCCGAGGCGCTTGCAAAAAGGCAGACAGACGAATATTTTGAACGCGGGATGCACGGCGAGGTCTTTTTGCCGGTCCACTGCTTTGACAGACGCGGCGGGGCGCCGCTCGGAATATACGGGTGGGGCAGGGGCTGCGGCTGGCTTGCGCTCGGGCTTGCGGAAAGCTTAAAATGGGCGCCGCACAGCGACAAGGAGCATCTGCTTGAATTGTCAAAAGGATATGCGGGTGCGCTTTTAAAGTTTCAGTCGCGCGACGGCTCGTGGTGCCGCCAAATGACGGCTTGCGACATAGGCGAAACAAGCGCGACGGCAATGATAGGGTATTTTTTATCGTCGCTTTATAACATTTGCAAGGACGAGCAATATAAAAAGCCCGCGCTTGCGGCACGGGCGGCGCTTATGTCGCGCACGCGAAGAAACGGAAAGATTGATTACGCTCAGGGCGACACTCAGGGCATCGGTTTTTATTCGCCGCGGCTTGACTCGCTGCCGGCGGCTCAAGGCTTTGCGCTGCTGCTTGATTCGTCCATAAGGGAGTGGCCGTGCTGATTTTGCGGACAAGATTTGCGGCGCCAGACGATTTGGGCGGCGCTTTGCTCAAACATAACAGCCACTGTCCGACGGACAAAAAGGAATTTGCGCGAAGCTTTTACAGCTCGCGCATTTTGCTGTCGTCAAGCCTTATCCTTCTTCCTTCATTTGAAGAAACATAGCAGGCAAGCACCATCAAAAGAGAGGCTCTTGCCTCGCGCGCGGTGCAGACAGGCGCCCTTAAGCCGTTCAAAAACTCGCCGAGCGGCATTGCCGCTCGCGGGTAATGCCGAAAATATGACCGTGCGCAAAGCCTAATATTCCTATGTCCATACGGCACCATCCTTTATTAATAAATATCTTTGAGCTTTAAGCTCATTCACAAGGCTGTGCATGTCGCCGATATCGCGCTCAAAAACAACGCCGCCTTTGCCGAGGTGATCAATGCGGTGGAAATCAGATCCGGAAATCTTTTTAAGGCTGTATTTGTCCGCCCATATGTCGGCAAAACTGTTCCGATCGCAGGAGGTTCCGCCGTTGTAAACCTCAACTCCGTAAAGCTTGGAAGGGTTTGTGACGCTCATGCCGTCCCTGAAAGGGTGCGCCTGATAGACAAGAGCGCCGTCAGGCAAAGTTTCAAGAAAGCTGTCAAGCGTCAAAGTGTTCAGCAGCGGCGAATCATAAAGAAACCGCTCGTCAATTCCATACACAAGATAGTCGTTTTTGTCGCCGTCGAAGCGCAGCTCTATCCCCATGAGGACTTTCACACCGATTTCATCGCCTGTTTTTTTGGCGGCCCGAAAGCCGCGCAGATAGTAATCGATTATCCCGTCATGACAGCAGCCGGACAACTCATCTTTGTACCACTCAAGCGACAAGTCAAAAAAGTGGTTTGTTATGACCATGCCGTCATAGCCGACGCCCTTGTAAGCGCGGACAATATCATCGGCGTCCATTGTTACGCAAATGTCGTTTTCACGCGTGTGCGAGTGCATTTCAAATTTCATTTTTTAAACCTGCCTGTTCAAAAGTTTTGAGTGAATTGCGCAGGGAAGCTTTGAGAAAAACACGCGGGGGAGTTTTGGGTGAAGAGCGCAAGCGTTTAATTGACACCGATATAATAATATGTTAGGATTGCGTTGTCAATTTTTATATTTTAGAAAGCAGGGGGTTTTTTTGGTTATTAAAGCTGTAAAAGAATTTGTGTTTGATGAGAACGCGCCGACGCCCCAGTGCCATGCCTCGACAGTGCTGCCTATGCCCGACAAAACGGCGATTGCCGCGTGGTTCGGAGGCACGGCCGAGGGCAGAGACGATGTCAACATATGGGCGTCAAGAAGAAGCGGCGGCGTTTGGAGCGAGCCTGTTTCGATTTCGGCGGACAGCAATACGCCGCACTGGAATCCTGTGCTGTTCGCGGCGGCGGACGGAACTGTCCTGCTTTTTTTCAAGGTCGGCAAAAAGGTTCCCGTGTGGAAAACATACGTTTCAAAGTCGCGCGACGGCGGCTTAACCTGGGGAAATCCGCGGGAGCTTGTTCAAGGCGACGAGTCGGGCGGCAGAGGGCCGGTTAAAAACAAGCCGATAAGGATTTCAAACGGAGCGATACTTGCGCCCGCTTCCGTCGAGTCGCCCCACTGGATACCTTTTATTGATATTTCAACCGACGAGTGCGAGACATGGTCAAATCAGCCTTTGATTTCGTCAAAAAAACGCGCGGGAAAGCCGGTGCCGATGATACAGCCGGCACTTTGGGAGTCGGAGCCGGGCAAAATACACGCGCTTATCCGCACATCTGTCCGCAGCGCATACAGGAGCGATTCGGACGACTATGGAAAGACATGGAGCAGGGCTTATCCGACAACAGTCAGAAACAATAACAGCGGTCTTGACGTCACAAAGCTGCCGGATGGCTCTCTCATTCTCATCTCGAATCCCGTCGCGAAGGACTGGGGTGCGCGCGCGCCGCTGACATTGATGATTTCAAGGGATAACGGAGCCGAGTGGGAGGAGATTTTCGTCCTTGAAAAGAGACGGAGCAGCGACGATGAGTTTTCATATCCGGCCATTGTGTCGGTTGGAAGAAAGCTTTATATAACATATACATGGCAGAGGAAAAAGATTGCTTATTGGGAGATTGAGCTGTAGAGCGGCGGTGCTGTTCATTCAGACCGCTCCTGCAAGGCGGCAGGCGGCTTCCTTGTTCAGCTCCTGCCGTTTTCGGAAGACTTGACGACTGACAGGCTTGAGGAAAACCTTAAAAGTCTGTCCGCTGTTTCGGAGCTTTTTGTCAAGGCTTATAACGCTTTTTGTATAGAAAAAACGAATTTTCGCAAAAACCGCAATACCAAATCCCGTAAGCCGCCTTTTCTGTGCTTGATTTTTTATAATATGCGCCTTGTGTCCGCTTCCCGCGCAAGCGTTTAATTGACACAGGTGTAATATGTCAGGACTGCGTTGTCAATTTTTATATTTTTGGGCAACACCGCACAATGATTGTTGTGCG
>LSQX01123405.1_pt1 | contig 56357 bp, 47 predicted proteins | sample 654561 | NCBI WGS metagenome assembly LSQX01 (sample SAMN04489861, study PRJNA283612) | anaerobic digester metagenome | isolation source: 4 biogas reactors fed with cattle manure at either 37C or 55C with and... | place: Denmark: Kongens Lyngby | collected 2014 | reverse complement strand
GTAAGGATGCCAGATAACGTCTGGCGTAGGTAACTATAGGGAAAGTGCAACAGAATCATACCGCCGAACGGCCTCATGGCGCGGGGCAAGGTTGAAATGGTGAGGTAAGAGCTCACCGGCGTAGTGGAGACACTGCGGCCGTGTAAACCCCATCCGGAGCAAGACAAAGTAGGGCAATGATGTAGCTACCCGTTACAGCCCAAAAGGTATGTCGCTAGAGGCTATCAGCAATGGTAGTTCGAGATGGATGATTGTCAAATACAAAACCCGGCTTATAGGTTTGCCCAATATATTTATTTGGAGAATAAATGACAGAAAACAAGATGGGGACGGCCCCAATAAAAAATTTAATACTGGGAATGTCATGGCCAGCAATGCTTTCAATGATGATAAATGCAGTATACGCTATAGTAGACAGCATCTTTGTTTCGTATCTAGGAGAAGGAGCACTGGTTGCTGTAACTATTGCATTACCTGTTCAGCTTATGTTAGTCGCCCTTGGGGTTGGTAGCGGAGTTGGAGTAAATTCAGTTATAGCAAGAAAGCTAGGCGAAAGAAATCAAATAGCTGCTGATAATGCAGCAAATGCAGGAATATATATAGAACTTGCAAACTATTTATTTTTCCTTGTATTTGGACTTTTCATTGCAAAAACTTTCGTAAGTCAATATACCACGGATCCTTATGTACTGGAAAATGGTATCGGATACCTAAAAATAGTAACCTTAGGTTCAGTATTCGTATTATCTGCCATGGGATTTGAGAAAATATTGCAAGCAACGGGCGACATGATACACCCTATGATATCAATGCTAATTGGTGCAGGAAGCAATATAATCCTAGATCCAATACTAATCTTTGGTTATTTTGGAGCACCAGCTCTTGGAGTAAAAGGTGCTGCTATTGCAACTATAATAGCTCAGTTTTTAGCAGTGTCATATGCTTTATATATAATAGTTAAAAAAGAACATCTAGTAAATATCAATCTTAAAAATTACAGGCCAGATTTTAAAATAATAAAAGATATTTATGCTGTTGGCCTTCCAGCCATAGTAACGCAAGCGCTATCATCTGTTATGATAATGATTTTAAACTTACTGTTATCTGCATATTCCTCATCTGCTGTTGCAGTTTTAGGTGTTTATGCAAGACTTGAAAGATTCATCTTCATGCCTGTTTTTGGTATAAGACAGGGAGCCATGCCTATTATGGGATTTAATTATGGAGCTAGAAACAAAGAGAGGATCATTTCAGCGCTAAAGTATTCATACATTTATGCAGGTATAATAATGATAATTGGAATGTTACTTTTCCAGCTGATGCCACATAAACTGCTTGCAATGTTTAATGCAGAAGGTGAAATGATGGAAATAGGTGTGAGCGCTCTTAGAACTATAAGTATATGCTTTATACCTGCAACATTTGGAATTATAACTTCATCTTTATATCAGGCCGTTGGCCGTGGGTTCTTGGTTTTAGTTGGATCATTTATAAGGCAAATAATTGGAATATTGCCTGTTGTATATTTAATCCTTCGCTATTCAGGAATCAAATATGTTTGGTGGGCATTTCCTATAGGTGAAATATTTGGGGTAATCTTTTATGGTATATCTCTTTATGTAGTATATAAAAAAGAAATAAAAATATTGGAGTGATTAGGAGAAACATATGAGATTAGGTATTGACGTAGGCTCTACAACTGTTAAGTTAGTCTTATTAGATGAAAAAGATAAAATAGTATACTCTAGTTATGAAAGACATATGTCTAATGTGTTTAATAAGGTTACTGAGCTTCTTAACGATTTATACAAAGAACTTGGGAATGTTGATGTGACTGCTGTTATAACAGGCTCAGGAGGACTTTCTTTAGCTGAACTGTTAGAACTTAAATTTGAACAGGAAGTAATTGCATGCAGCGAGGCGGTGCAGAGAATTATTCCGGAAACTGAAATTGTAATTGAACTAGGCGGAGAAGATGCCAAGATAACTTTTTATGGAGCGACTATAGAGCAAAGAATGAACGGTACATGCGCAGGCGGTACCGGCGCTTTTATTGACCAAATGGCAGTACTCCTAAACACAGATGCTAAAGGCCTAAACGAAGCTGCTAAGAATTATTCTATAATATATCCTATAGCTGCAAGATGTGGAGTTTTTGCTAAAACTGATATACAGCCACTTATAAACGATGGGGCAGCTCACGAGGACTTAGCCGTATCAATATTTCAGGCAGTAGTAAATCAGACGATATCTGGTTTAGCTTGTGGTCATACCATTAAAGGCAAAGTTGCATTTTTAGGAGGACCTCTTACTTTTCTTTCTGAACTTAGAAAAAGATTTGTTGAAACACTTAAGTTAACTGATGATGAAGTCATATTTCCCGATAACGCAAAGTACTTTGTTGCTATAGGAGCAGCTTTTTTATCTGAAAATTTAGAGACAAAAAAACTGGAAGCATTAATTAATACAGTTAAAAATACTGACAGAAGCCTTCTGGCTGTTTCTAAATATCTTGATCCATTATTTAGTGACGAAGAAGAATATAGGAAGTTTAAAGAAAGACACGATAAAGCTAAGATAAAAAGAGCTAAGTTAAGTGAGGCACAAGGACCCGTATTTTTAGGAATAGATGCAGGTTCAACTACTACTAAAGCAGCACTAATTGATGAGAATAAAAGCCTGTTATTTGAATACTACTCTGGTAATGAGGGAGATCCTCTAGGAATAGTTAAAAAGATATTAACAGAGCTATATAGCAAGATGCCAGACAAAGCATACATTGGTAAATCTGTAGTTACAGGATACGGCGAAAGCCTAGTAAAGACAGCATACAAAGTTGATAAAGGCGAGATAGAAACCATGGCCCACTACAAGGCAGCTGAGGAGTTTTTACCTGGCGTTAACTTCATATTAGACATTGGTGGTCAGGATATGAAGTGTATAGAAGTAAAAAATGGAGCCATATATAACATAATGCTTAACGAAGCATGTTCTTCAGGTTGTGGTTCTTTTATTGCAACATATGCTAAATCAGTAAATATGGAACCAGCCGAATTTGCAGAGGAAGCTTTAAAAGCTAAAAACCCCGTAGATTTAGGTACTAGGTGCACTGTATTTATGAACTCTAAGGTTAAGCAGTCGCAAAAAGAAGGAGCTACCATAGGAGACATTTCTGCTGGGCTTTCTTATTCCGTTATTAAAAACGCTTTATACAAAGTAATTAAGCTTAGAAATCCTGAAGAAACGGGAGAAAAAGTAGTAGTGCAAGGCGGTACTTTTTTAAATGAAGCTGTATTAAGGAGTATAGAAAACATACTTGGCAAAGACGTAATAAGGCCAGACATATCTGGCATCATGGGTGCTTACGGAGCTGCTATTATAGGTAGAAACGAATATGAATTAGGTGAAAGATCAGACGTACTTTCTTTAAGCGAACTTGATGATTTCAGGGTCGTTACAAGCAACAGAAGATGTAAAGGATGCGAAAACAATTGCATATTAACCATATCAAAGTTTACAGACGGCAGCAGATATGTGTCTGGAAATAGATGCGAAATAGGAGCTGGGAAAGAACGATCTAATGAAGATGTTCCAAATCTTTACGAGTATAAATACAAAAAACTATTTGATAGAGAGAGCCTGACAGATGAGAAGGCAGTAAGAGGCCAAATAGGCATTCCACGAGTATTAAATATGTTTGAAAATTATCCGTTTTGGCATAAGTTCTTTACTAAGCTTGGATTTAAGGTTGTGCTAAGCCCAAACAGCAGTAAAACCATATATGAGCTGGGAATGGAAAGTATACCTTCTGACACTGCTTGTTATCCTGCAAAAATAGTTCATGGTCATATAAAGTGGCTTGTTGAGCAGGGCATAGAAAGAATATTTTATCCTTGTATCAATTATGAAACTAGGGAAGATATAAGTGCGCCTAACCACTATAACTGCCCAATAGTTGCAACTTATCCTGAAGTAGTTGATAAGAACATGATGGAACTAATTAAAAATAATAAAGTCGAATATTATCATCCCTTTTTACCATTTGATAATGACGAAAAGATGGTAGATGAGCTATACAAGTTTTTTAATGGGAAAAGAGAAATTGATATTGAAGGCATTAACAAAGTGAGTCAATCTTACGGCTACGATGTAAATGCTAAGAATTATACGCTGTTTAATCAAAACATAACTAAAAAAGAAATAAAAGAAGCTATAAAAGATGCAAGAAATGAATATAAAGAATTTAAAACTGACCTTCAAAATAAAGGTAAGGAAGTTTTAGAATATATCGAAAAGAACAATAAAAAAGCGATAGTGCTTTCCGGAAGACCTTATCATATTGACACTGAAATAAACCATGGTATAGATACTTTAATAACTTCTTTTGATATGGCAGTGCTAACTGAAGATTCTATTATAGGAGAAACAAATCTAGATAGACCAATTAGGGTACTTGACCAATGGGTATATCACTCAAGGCTATATAAGGCGGCAAAATTTGTTTGTAGTCGTGATGATGTTGAGCTAGTTCAGCTTAATTCATTTGGCTGTGGACTTGATGCAGTTACCACGGATCAAGTTGAAGAAATATTAATTGATAATGATAAGCTTTACACAGTTCTTAAGATAGATGAGGGTTCAAACCTAGGCGCTGCAAAGATTAGAATAAGATCACTTAAAGCTGCAATAGATGAAAGAGGTAATAGCAACATTAAATCAAAGGCTCTTCACACTCACTTTGAAAGAAATATTTTTACAAAAAGAATGAAAAGAGATTATACGCTATTAATACCACAAATGTCTCCAATACATTTTCAATATTTTGTTCCCATTATGGAAGCTGAAGGCTATACTGTGGAGCTTCTTCCTGCTGCTAGTAAAAATTCAGTGGAAGAGGGACTAAGATATATAAACAATGATGCCTGCTACCCTACAATAGTGACGCTAGGACAGATGATTGATGCTTTAAAATCAGGCAAATATGATTTAGATAAAGTAGCTCTCTTTATGTCTCAGACTGGTGGAGGCTGCAGAGCAAGTAACTACGTTTCCCTTCTTAGAAAAGCGCTTAGAGATTTAGGAATGGAGAACGTACCTGTAATATCATTTAACGCAGGTGGCCTTGAAACAAACCCAGGATTTCATATATCTAAGAAGATGGGAATTAGGCTTGTTTATGCTGTCTTGTACGGCGACCTATTTATGCGCTGTTTATACAAGACCAGGCCATACGAAGAGGTAAAAGGCTCAGCTAATGCTATACATGATGGGTGGTACGAAACGATTGTTAAAAATGTAATGGATATGAGCCCTAAGAGATTTAGGTCTAATATTAAAAAGATAGTAAAGGATTACGATGAACTTCCTTTAAAAGATATTAAAAAACCTAAAGTTGGAATAGTGGGAGAGATTCTTGTAAAGTATCATCCTAATGCAAACGACTTTATAGTTGAAAGAATCGAAGAGGAAGGCGGCGAAGCTGTAGTTCCAGATTTCTTAGATTTCTTCATGTACGGAATGTATAGTAAAAAGTTTAACTACAAAAGTCTTTCTGGAACTAAAAAAGCTATGCTTATCAATTGGCTTGGAATACAGGCAGTTGAATTTTATAGGAGGCCAATGAGAAAAGCCCTTAGAAAAAGTAAGAGATTTACAGAAGGTGGCAAGATAGAAGAAATTGCTGAAAAAGCAAGTAATATTTTATCGGTTGGTAACCAGTGTGGCGAAGGCTGGCTCTTAACTGGAGAGATGGTAGAACTTCTTGACAATGGAGTAAAAAACATACTTTGTTTGCAGCCTTTTGCATGTTTACCAAATCACGTTACTGGCAAAGGTATGATAAAAGGTCTTAGAAATTACGACAAGGATGCTAATATCGTAGCTATAGATTATGACCCAGGAGCTAGCAACGTAAACCAATTAAATAGAATTAAATTGATGATGGCCAATGCTTTTAAAAACATGCAATAGCCTTGAAATGGTAATGACTTTAGTGTATAATAATCCTAACATATAAGAATAGGAGGTGTCTTGATTGGGAAGACACGGGACAATTGCAGGTAGAAAAGCGGCACAAGATTCTAAAAGATCAGCTTTGTTCACAAAATATGCGAGGGTTATAACTGTAGCAGCAAAAGCTGGAGGAGATCCTGAATATAATTCAGCTCTTAAGACGGCTCTTGAAAAGGCTAAATCAATCGGTTTACCAAACGACAACATTAACAGAGCAATAAAAAAAGGTACAGGCGAACTATCGGGTGAAGTTTACGAAGAATTGGTATTTGAAGGTTATGCACCTGCAGGAGTAGCGATAATTGTAGAGACTTTAACGGATAACAAGAATAGAACAGCTTCATTTATTCGTTCTACATTTGATAAATACGGTGGCAACTTAGGTTCTCCCGGATGCGTATCATATATGTTTTCTAGAAAAGGCGCCATACTTATTGAAAAGAAAGATGATGTAGAAGAAGATGGTGTACTAATGGTAGCATTAGAAGGTGGAGCTGAAGATATGCTCCTAAATGAGGACAGTTTTGAAATTGTAACTGATCCAGCAGTATACCATGATGTATATAAGGCAGTTGTAGCGGCCGGTTATGAAATTGCAGAAGCAGAGATAGAATACTTGCCATCTGTGGAAGCAAAACCGACAGAAGAGCATGATATCGTTAAGATAAAAAAGATGATAGATGTTTTAGAAGAAAATGATGATGTACAAAAAGTGTACACCAACTGCGACGGCGATGTACTTGATTAATTAAAGAAGTTCCTGGAATATGCGTTGAGACATTTTAATTGAACCTACATATTTTTATTGGGAATCTGAGCTTCATAGATGGATGTCAGGCCTCCTTGAGGGGAAGACAAAAGCTTGAATAAGATACCCACCTTATCTACAGATAGGGCGTCAATTAACATTCTTAACGGTATTTCGGGATTTTTTATTGCAAAAATTCAATTTTTGTGCTATATTTTTTGAAGACTTGATTTGAGAAGAACAGGTACTTAAAGAGGCATAAGCCAGGAAGAGGAAGAAATGAATAAAGAATCCGTTAATGCTGTAGTAAAGCAGCTTACGGCAAGAGGCATGGTTATCGGGGCTATTGGAGCAGTCATTATTACAATGAGCTCTATGTTTGTAGCACTGAAGCTAAGTTCATTGCCATGGCCAATTATGTTTGTAGCACTAATTTCTATGTTTACTTTAAAAGGACTAGGAAATACTAATTTAAACGAGATTAACGTAACTCATACAGCGATGTCTGCAGGAGCTATGGTATCGGGAGGATTGGCATTTACTATACCTGGTATTTGGATATTAAGACCTGACGCAGAACCAAATTTTCTTATGTTACTTATCGTATCAATTGGTGGCACCGTACTGGGTCTTATTTTTACGTCATTAATTCGTAAGTATTTTGTTGAGACTCAGGATTTAGCTTTTCCAATGGGGCAAGCTGCAGCAGAAATACTTGTAGTAGGTGATGAGGGTGGCTCAAAAGCAAAGCTTCTTTTTTCAAGCCTAGCGATAGCTGGACTATTTGCCCTCGTTAGAGATTGGTTTCACAAAATACCTGCAGTTTTATTAAATCAAAAGATGATGTCCTATGGATCACTCGGCGGAATTTGGTTATCGCCAATGCTTATAGCTGTTGGATATATAATAGGGCCATTAGCAATTAGCATATGGTTTTTAGGAGCCGTAATAGGTGATTTTGGAATAATGATAGGTACTCAGTCAATGGGTATATTTAATTATGATCAGGCAATAGCCTTTAAACAGTCCCTTGGAATTGGACTTATGGTGGGAACAGGACTTGGAATACTTCTAAAGGGAATACTTCCTAAATCAAAAGAAATATTTGGAGCTATGTTTAGTAAAGAATCTGGAGATTCAATAGTAGGAATGAGATGGGCACCGATTGTAATGGTACTTTTAGCATTCATATTTGCAACTGTTTTAAATCTAGGAGCTTTAGCTTCCGTTATAACGATACTAGGAGTTTGGCTAGCTACTTCAATGTCATCTCAGTGCGTAGGTCAATCTGGAATAAATCCTATGGAAATATTTGGGATTTTAGTATTAATAGCAGTAAAAACTGTTACTCATATTGGAGATATTGAAGCATTTTATGTAGCAGCAATAGTGGCGGTAGCTTGCGGACTAGTTGGCGATGTAATGAACGATTTTAAAGAAGGTCATATACTAAAAAGTAATCCAAAGGCACAGTTTATAGCAGAATCAATAGGTGGAATCATTGGTGCGGTAGTGTCTGTAGCAACTCTTTATGTAATATTTAAAGCTTACGGTGGAGATGCCATAGGATCTGAGGAATTTCCGGCGGCTCAAGCAGCAGCAGTTGCATCTATGGTAGGCGGCATATCTAACGTATCGGCGTTTTTAGTTGGTATGTTTGTAGCTATAGTACTTTACTTTGTAAATTTCCCTGTTATGACCCTTGGGCTTGGAGTATATTTACCGTTTTATCTAAGCGCAACAGCATTTATCGGAGGAATGATAAGGCTAGCAGTTAATAAATTAGGTAAAAGTCCTAAGGCAAAGGAAAATGGAAATATAATAGCTGCGGGAGGCCTAGCAGGCGAAGCCGTCGTAGGAGTTGTAATAGCAATATACGTAGCTATTACAGCAATGTAGATAAAGGCGTCGTAGTAATTACAGTATAATTAATTGAAATAAAAATCGAACTAAAGGGCATGGGACTAATTGATGATCCAAGCCCTTTTTCTAATGGTTTTGTGTCATTGCTGTGTATGATAGGTAATAAGTGTGTAATTATTTTTAAATTAAATGGTAAAATAAAAAATAGTTTAGTACAAAACCTCATATATAAACAGATTTAAAAGTGAAAATATAGGAAATAGTACTAAGTTTGCAATATTATAAAAATTAACCAAAAATAATACAATATTATCCATATTATTGTCTATGGAATAAAGCTTTAAGATATTATTATTAAAATATAGTAAGCTGAATAGAATAGCATGTAGGAGGAAAGCATGAATAAATTTAAATTTAACAATATGCCTCAATTTAGGATATTGAATGATGATCAAATTGAAGAGATGCATGAAAATGCAATTGACTTGTTAGAAAACTTGGGAATCGTATTTGCGTATGATGAAGCGTTAAAAATTCTTGAAGATGGCGGTTGTGAGGTTGACTGGGACACACAAAAAGTCAAATTTCCAAGGGAAGTAGTAGAAAAATGCATAAATACAGCGCCTTCACAATTTAAACTTTACGATAGAGACGGTAATGAATACTGTAATTTCGGAGATGGTAAAATAAGGTTCAATCCTGGAAGTAGTGCAGTAAATGTTTTGGATAGCGATGGCTGTACTGTTAGACTTTCAAATGTTGGAGATTTAAAGTTACTTACAAAAGTAGCGGATAGCTTAGATGAAATTGATTTCATATCATCTTCAATAGTATGTGAAGAAGCTCCAGGTGAGCTTGGTTCTCAGTACTTATATTATGCGGAAATGAGAAATTCCACTAAACCTATTATAGGAGGATCTACAGACTTAGACGGAGTATTAAGAACTTTCGAGTTATTAAAAGCTGTACTTGGCTCTGAAGAAAATGTTAGGAATAAACCATATACAATTTTTGATATATGTGTAACTTCACCTTTGAAATGGTCAACTATCGGTGCAAAGAACATAGTTGATGCTGTTTTGAGAGATATACCTTTAGAATTGATATCTGCGCAAATTACAGGTGCAACGGGTCCTGTAACTCTAGCAGGAGCAGTATTAGAGCATACTGTAGAAATGTTATCAGGATTGGTTTTGGCACAGCTTGTAAAACCAGGACATCCTGTTGTTTATGGCGGCGCACCATGCATATTCAATATGAAAACAATGTATACACCTATGGAAGCTATGGAATCTAACATGGTTACAGCAGGATATGCGCTTATGGGAAAATATTATGGTCTTCCAGTTCACACATATGCAGCAATGTCAGATTCAAAGATCATTGACTATCAGGCTGGAAGTGAAACTGCTAGAAGTGGAATGATGGCATTTATGCTTGGGATAGATAATGTATCTGGACCAGGTGGGTTAAATGTAATTTCAGAAATGAGTATTGAAAAGCTAGTCATGGATGCTGATTTCATTGGCACAGTAAAACATTTAGAAAAAGGAATAAGATTCGATGATTCAACTTTGGCAAAAGATGTAATATTTAAAGTTGGTTCTGGCGGAAACTTTATGGCCAATAAGCATACACTTAAAAATTACAAAGCAGAACAGTATTATGGAAACGTAACAATGAATTATCAAGATAGAGCAACATGGGAAAAAGAAGGCGGCAAGACTATCTTTGATAAATCAAGAGATTATGTTGAGAAAATAAAAGCAATGAAAAATAAAGATTTAAGTGATGAAAAAATAAAAGCACTTGATAAAGCATTTGTTGAAGTATGTATAGAAGCTGGTTTGGGTAAAGAAAAAGGCTTAGAATTGATTGATACTTACAATAGATCATAATGGTTAGTTAGTCATATAGGGATGACGTTGAAATTATATATTATATAGAGAGAGGAGCATGTAATGCTGGCCCTGTCAGGTGTTACAGAAAAAGAAATGGGTAAAAAAATACCAATGTGGCAAATTTTATTAGTTATCGTTTTGGCTTTAACAGTTATAATTTATTCGATATTCTTTAGTTATGGAGAACTCCATATGCCTATGATATTAGCAGCAGTTATAGCAGCAATAGTAGGTGCTTTAAACAAATGGAAGTGGAGCTTCATGGAAGCAGGTATGATAGCGGGAATAAGTAGATCCATGCAAGCTTGCTTAATACTTCTACTTGTAGGTATATTAATATCTACTTGGAAAGCTGGCGGAATAATACCTTCAATGATTTATTATGGTTTAAACATTATTAACCCAGCATACTTCTTGGTAACTGTATGCTTGTTATGTAGTTTCATATCATTATGTATAGGAAGCTCTTATACAACTGCAGGTACAATTGGCGTAGCTATGATAGGAATCTCTATCGGCATAGGAGTAAATCCAGCTATGACTGCAGGAGCTGTTGTTGCAGGTTCATATTTTGGAGATAAAATGTCTCCTTTATCAGATACTACAAACCTTGCTCCAGCGGTTGCAGGTTCTAATGTATTTGAACATATCAGACACATGATTTACACGACAGGACCTTCGTATATAATTTCTCTTGGAATATATTTAATAATTGGTAGAGGTGCGGCTGATGCTAGCTTATCTCTTGGATTATCTGATACTTTGCAAGAAGAAATTCTAAACGAATTTGTTATTAGTCCACTACTATTATTGCCTGTATTAATACTAGTAGCAGCTGTATTCTTTAAAGTTCCAGTATTGCCTGCAATGTTTGTAGGAGTATTTTCCGGACTAATTTGTATGGGAGCTGTTCAAGGCATCGGTGTTGTAGATTGGTTCAGTATTATGCATTATGGTTATGAAGCAAGCAGTACTGCAGTATTAACAGCTGATTATACAGTTGCTGATATAGTAGGTGGCGGTGGATTCGACTATATGCTATGGACAGTAAGTATTGTATTATGTTCAATGTCTTTCAGTGGAGTTTTGGAGGCAACTGGTATGTTGTCATCTGTAGCAGAAGGAATTTTGAAGTTTGCTAAGAAGGATGGTACATTAATATTAGTTACCGTAAGTTCTTGCATATTCATTAACTTAATCTGTGCAGACCAATACTTAGCAATTATTTTACCTGGTAGAATGTATAAAGAAGCTTTTGAAGACAGAAAGTTAAAGAATAAGAACCTTTCTAGAGCCTTAGAGGATTCCGCAACATTAACATCACCACTAATTCCTTGGAATGTGTGTGGAGCTACTATGGGTGGTTTCTTAGGAGTTTCAGCTATTCAATATGCACCTTATGCAGTACTGAATTGGATAAATCCTATAGTATCAGTAATATATGGATTTACTGGAATAACTATGGAAAAAATGTCAGACGAAGAATATGAATCAGTTATGGAAAAAAGAAGAATGGAAACAGAGATGGCATTAAAAACTTTAGAAGCTTAAACTTCTTAAGTATATTAAATGTTGGGGCAAGCAGTAAAATAAACTGTATCCTGTCAAAAGATAGACAAAATAAATAAATTTACAAAGAAGGAATGATGCATGTGCGTTGTTCCTTCTTTTCTTCACTAACTTATAAGTGCAAGTCCGCTAAACTCATATCCTAAGGTAAGGATATCTATCCTTTGGCAGAATCTGAATTATCTAATAAAAATGTTACCTGGTAGGAAAGACATCTGAATTTGTGACTCAATAGTTGAGATAAAACATGCTTAATTGCAAATAAAAGATATCAAGCGCATCATAATTAAGAATAAGATGCGGATAATAACAATTATAAACAGAATTGGTGTTTACAAATGGAATTGATAGTAGTATACTATCATTATAGTAGTAATAAAAGAGGAGGACGATTATGGAAATATTAAGAATAGAATACCAAAATATAAATGTTTTTAAAGAGGGTCTAATAGTTGATTTTACAACTAAAGATCGAGTATTTGAATATTCTCCTGTTACAAAGATATATAATACTATCCATACCAATAATGTAATTTGCTTAGTTGGGATTAATGCTTCAGGTAAATCAGTAGCTTTGAGATTGATGAATGCAGCTATGCAAGTGATTTTAGAAAACAAAGGTTTAAACGAATTAAATTTTGCCCCGGGCATTATAAAAGATGGAACGATATTAACGATTGACTTTTACGTAAATGAAAATTTTTACAGACTAACTTCAGAAATTAAGATAGAAAATCTTAACAATAGGTTGGAATATTATTTTAACGATGAAAAAATCTACAATAAATCAAAATCAGAAATAAAAAACAGAAAAGAACTTTTTGATTACAGTAAAAAAGATCCAATTTATCATAGGACGGATTTTGAACAAAACAAATTGTCTTTACTAAAAAAATACGACAGTATAATAAGTATAATCACTAAAGATTTTTATAGACCGCTTTTAATAAACTTTTTAAGTGAAACAAATCATAATATGTATATGATTCCAGGCAAAGCAAAAATGGAAATAATAAACTTATTCGATGATAGTATTAAAGAACTAACCAAAAAAGAATATAGCATTAATGTTACTTTTAAAAATAATTCCAAGTATATAAGTGATGATTTTGGTGAAGACTTATTATCTTCTGGCACTATACGCGGAGGGAATTTGCTTTATTATGTTAAGTTAGTTTTAAACGCAGGTGGAATACTAGTGATAGATGAGCTTGAAAATCACATGAACAAAAGATTAATAGAAATCATCATAGATTTATTTGAAGATAAAGATATAAATAAAAAGGGCGCGACACTGCTGTTTTCAACACATTATGTAGAAATTTTAGAAACTATTGACAGAAAAGACAACATTTATTTGATGCTTCGTGGTGATGATTATGTTTCTCGTGCTGTAAGGTATGCTGACAAGGTATCTAGAAATGATGTGAAAAAAAGTGACATCTTGTTATCTAATTATATTAACGGTACTTCACCCAAATATGAAAATGTAGAAAAATTAAGAGAATTTATGTGCAAATCTATGTCAGAAGGTGAGTCAAGTGGAGAAGAATAGAATTGATTTGTGCGGAAAGAAAATTCTATGTATGTATGAAGGAAATGCTGAGAAAGCTATATTAAATATTTTGCTAGATAACAATTTGTTAATCTTTGATAGAAAAATGCTAATAAAAGGGAAACCGGTTCGAAGGGAAAGAGTAAATATCATTGAAAAAAAGTATTTAAGTGATGATTTTAGATGTCAAATTGTGATAATCAGGGTAATAGATTCTAAAAATGAGAAATTTAAACTAAGCAAACTATATGTGAACAAAGTAGATAGCATTATTAACACTATCACTTCACCAGAGATAGAGATATTGACCGTAATTGCAGACGATAATTATGACAGATATTGCTCTAGTAATTATTCTAAACCTAGCTTGTATTGCAAAGCAGAATATAAGAATATAAAAATAAAAAGCGAGGAATTCATAGAAAAACGTTTTTCAGATCCTTTGGTTTTGGTAGGTGCTATAAAGAAACATAAAAAAAGTATAGGAAAAGACAATTTAACTTTATTTGATCTTTTAATATAGAAACTAATTACCTCAAAACAGCCACCAATGTGACTGTTTTGTTTCAATAAAAGAACAAGGTTAATCTTTAAAATCGTTGTTAATCCATACAAAGTATGGTAAATTATAAGTAGTCAAATATTTAACAAAGAAGAGGTTGAGATGAAAAAAATAGTATTAGCCGCATTAATAAGCGTAGCATTGTTCCTCACAGGCTGTGCAAGTGAGGAATCTACAAGTATTGATATTGCAACTTTAAAAGGACCTACTGCAATGGGACTTGTAAAAATAATGGAGGACTCTGAAAGTGGCGAGGTAAATGGGAATGAGTATACCTTTACAGTTTCTGGAGCTATCGATGAAGTCGTAGCTAAAATATCTAATGGTGAAACGGATATGGCATGTATACCAGCTAATCTCGCTTCAGCCCTATATAATAAAATGGAAGGTGATGTAAGTGTGCTGGCCGTTAATACCTTAGGTGTTATATATATATGCGAAAATGGCGATAATGTTACGAGCATAGAAGATCTAAGAGGAAAAACAATTATAGCATCAGGTAAAGGGGCAACGCCTGAATACTGCTTAAATTATCTGTTAGAAGCTAACGGACTAGATCCAGAAAAGGATGTTGATATTCAGTGGAAAAGCGAGCATTCAGAGTGCTCAGCAATTTTAATATCAAATGAAAATACAATAGCTATGCTTCCGCAGCCATTTGTAACGACAAGTACTATGAAAGGTGAAGACGTTAGAATAGCCCTTGATTTAACGGAAGAATGGAATAAGGTAAACGATACTAGCACCCTAATCACGGGAGTAATTATCGGAAATAAAGAATTTGTTGAAAATAACGAAGACGCAGTTAACAGGTTTTTAGAAAGCTATGAACAAAGCGTTACTTTTGTAAACGAGAATATCGATGAAGCTGCAAAGCTTATCGGAAAATATGAAATATTCCCTGAAGAAGTTGCTAAGGCAGCTATTCCTACATGCAATATCGTATGTATTACAGGAGATGAAATGAAGACTAAGCTTAAGGGATACCTTGAAGAGTTACATAAGCAAAATCCAAAAGCCGTAGGCGGAAAGCTGCCGGCTGACGAATTTTACTACATAAACGAATAGAGGAGACGATGAAAAGGCCTGATAAACTTAAGGTATGGACAGTAATCTTTTGGATAGTAGTGTGGGAGAGTGTCGCTATATTAAATAGCGATAACTTTCTCTTTGTTTCTTTATTGGACGTATTTAAAAGACTAATTACTTTATCAGGTGAATCTGAATTTTGGATGTCAATTGGATATTCTTCTCTTAGAGTATTTCTTGGTATCTTTATATCTATACTTACAGCATTACTATTAGCGCCTTTGTCGCATAGCGTAAAATGGATAAAGTCACTTTTATACCCACTTTTAGTAACTATAAAGTCAATACCTGTTGCAGCATTTATTATCTTTTCACTCGTATTCATATCTTCAAATAACCTGTCAATACTCATAACTGTCCTTATAGGCTTTCCCATAATGTACACAAATCTTTTAAACGGCATAGAAAACACAGACAACAAATTAATTGAAATGTCGGAAATCTTTGAAATAAAGGGAATTAAAAAAGCCTTATACATATATATCCCTGAAGTAAAATCATATTTTATTGCAGGCCTTAATTTAGCCATAGGTATGTGCTGGAAAGCTGGGATTGCTGCTGAAGTAATAGGCGTTCCCGATGGCTCTATAGGAGAGAAACTCTATCTAGCTAAAATTCAGCTAGATACAGCCGACATATTAGCTTTTACCATAGTCATAATAATAGTTAGCATCATCTTTGAAAAGACCATACTTAAGATGTTCGATGCTTCTATAGAAAGGCTTTTAAGGTAATATTGTGGATATTGAATTAAAAAATGTGGATATTAAAATATCAGATAAATACATTGTAGAAAGTTTTGATGGGACGTTTATTGATAATGATATAAATCTACTTATAGGAAAGTCAGGTAGCGGCAAGACAACTATTCTTCGAGCTTTAATGGGATTTATCCAAATTGATAAGGGAGAAATCAAAGGTTTAGATAATAAAAAGATTTCTGCTGTATTTCAGGAAGATAGACTTATTGAAAGCCTTAGCCTAATTAAGAACTTAAATATTGTGACAGCAGATCAAGAAAAAATAGTCAAGGCGCTAAAAGAAACTGAAATATACGAAGCTAGAAACAAAAAAGTAAGGGAACTTTCAGGCGGAATGAAAAGAAGGGCAGCAATAATTAGGGCGCTTTTAAAGGAATCGGATTTAATAATAATGGATGAACCCTTCGTGGGAATAGATAAAGAAACACTCCTTAAGGTAATGAATTACGTAAAAGAGATGAGCGCTGGAAAGACTTTAATCATAGCGACTCACGATGAAAATGTTCATAAATATTTCGATAAGAATAATTTTATATATGTAAAGGAGAATTAATAGTGGATAGGATTAAGATTGAACCCCCTTCAAGAGCGGAACAGGCATTAGATCAAATCTATACAACTGTTACGATGCGTGTTAATTCAGGGGCCGCAATACTATGCCCAGTTGATATGGTTACAGTGTTTTTAAGACTTTGTCATGCCCAATCATGCGGTAAATGTACACCGTGCAGAGTTGGTCTAGCGCAGCTTATAATCATGCTTGAGAAAATAATGGATGGTAAGGGTGACAATGAGACATTAGAGCTGTTAGAGACGACGGCAGCCACTATATATGACTCTGCTGACTGCGCTATAGGGTTTAAAGCAGCTGAAGCTGTAATTGATAGCTTAAATAGTTTTAGAGAAGACTATATAAGCCATATCGAACATGACTGCTGTGCGTTTACTACAACTCAGGAAATACCTTGTCAGGCTAAGTGCCCCGCTGGAGTTGAAGTGCCTGACTATATTGCAATGGTTGCAGATGGCAGATATGAAGATGCCATTAAGATTATCCGTAAAGATAATCCTTTCCCTGCAGTATGCGGATACGTATGCGAGCATCCTTGTGAAACTAAATGCCGCCGAAAACTAATAGATGATTCTGTAAATATTAGAGAGCTAAAGCGTTTTGCTTGCGATCACGCTGCAGGTGATATAGCTCCTCCTAAAAAATTCAGTCCGACTGGTAAAAAAGTAGCTGTAATAGGTGGAGGCCCTGCTGGACTAACTGCAGCATATTTTCTGGCAATTATGGGTCATGAAATTGAACTGTTTGAAAAGCATAAAACTCTTGGCGGTATGATGCGCTACGGTATTCCAAGATACAGGCTTCCAGCAGAACCTTTAGATCAGGATATAAAAAGTATACTTAAAGTTGGAATCAAGGTAAACTTTGATATTAAAATAGGAAGCGATGGAAACAAAGGTATTAGCGATCTTAGAAATGAGTTCGATGCAGTATACATTGCAATCGGAGCTCACAGCGATAAAAAACTTGATATTGAAGGCGTAGATTGCGCCGATGTTATACCTGCAATCGATCTACTTGGAAGAATAGAAGATGGTCAAAAGTATGATTTTACAGGCAAGAGGGTTTGCGTAATTGGAGGCGGAAACGTAGCTATGGATGCTGCAAGAACAGTAACTAGGCTTGGCGCTGAAACTACATCAATAATATATAGAAGAAGAAGACAGGACATGACAGCATTAGAGTCAGAAATTGATGGCGCTCTAGCAGAAGGCTGCGAACTTGTAACCTTAATGGCACCAGAAAAAATAGAAAGAGATGAAAGCGGGCAGATAGTTGCTTTTTGGGCAAAGGGACAAAGGGCAGGTATGCTCGATGAATCTAGAAGACCTTTACCAATACCAACCCACGCACCTTCGTTTAGATTTGATTGCGATGTAGTCATTGTAGCTATAGGTCAGGCCATAGAATCTGATCACTTTGGGAAAAACAGAATACCACTAGACAGAGACGCAATAGTTGCAAATGAAAAAGCAAACGTTGGTAAGATGGACGGTGTTTACTCTGGCGGAGACTGCGTAACTGGACCTGCCACTGTAATTAAAGCAGTAGCTGCAGGAAAAGTAGCAGCAGCAAACATTGATAACTACTTAGGATTTCACCATATTATCGAACCTGAATTAGAAGCGCCATATCCAGATATTATAAACATTACTCCTTGGGGCAGAGCTAATGCCACTGAAAGATTAGCAAGAGTTCGTCGCCATGACTTTGAAGCTGTAGAGAAGGGATTATCCCTTGATGAGGCTGTAAAAGAAGCAACTAGATGCATGAGATGTGATCACTATGGTTACGGCGCTGAATGGAAGGACAGGAGGAAAAAATGGTAAATTTAACTATAGACAAAGTACAAGTTAACGTAGAGGAAGGTACTACAATACTTGAAGCAGCTAAGGAAATAGGAATAGAGATACCAACTCTTTGTTACCTAAAAGATGTAAACCAGACTGGGAATTGCAGAATTTGCCTAGTTGAAGTAGAAGGTTCCCAGAGGCTTGTTACCTCTTGTAATACAGTAGTATCTGATAACATGGTCATAAATACGCATTCTGAAAGAGTAAGAAAAGCAAGGAGAATAAATGTAGAGCTTCTTCTTTCAAACCATGAAGTAACATGTACTTCGTGCGTTAGGTCTGGAAACTGTGAACTTCAGAATTTGTCAAATACCTTAGGCATCATCGATAACATATATGAAAAGAAGATAGTACATAAACCTTGGGATATGAGCTTTCCGTTAATTAGAGATAATGCCAAATGTATAAGCTGCCTAAGATGCGTACAAATTTGTAATAATATACAAAACGTAGGCGTTTGGGATACAGTAAACAGTGGTAGTAAGACGTCTATTGGAGTATATGGAAATAAGAATATAAATGATTCTCACTGCGTTTTGTGTGGGCAATGCCTGGTTCACTGCCCAGTTGGAGCTCTTAGAGTAAGAGATGACACTGAGATATTTAGAGATATGATACACGATGAAAGCAAGATAACTATCGTCGAGATAGCTCCTGCTGTTAGAACAGCGTGGGGAGAGGACTTAGGAATAAGTCCAGAAGTTGCCACAGTGGAAAAACTGATAACTGCTCTTAGAAGAATGGGAGTAGAATATGTGTTTGATACAACTTTCTCTGCTGACCTCACAATAATGGAAGAGGGTAAGGAGTTTATTCAGTTGCTACAAGAAGGCGACGAATCAAAATTCCCACTTTACACATCATGCTGCCCAGCTTGGGTTAGCTTTGTTAAATCTAATTTTCCAAATTCTGTTAAACATCTATCAACAGCGAAGTCTCCGCAGCAGATGTTTGGTACAGTAATTAAGGAAGACGTTGCTAAAAATTTATGCATAGATAGAGGGAGTATAAACGTTGTATCCTTAATGCCTTGTTTGGCTAAAAAAGGAGAATACGAATTACCGACTATGAAAACTGACGGTGATCCTGACGTTGACTTGGTAATTACTACTAGAGAGCTGGCAAGAATGGTTAAAGCTAGCTTTATTAATCCGGCAGTTTTAGAAGAAAGTCATTTTGATAGAATTGAGGGAGCTAATATTGGCCAGGGAACTGGAGCGGGAGTTATATTTGGAGCAACAGGCGGAGTTATGGAAGCGGCGCTAAGAAGTGTATACGCTATACTAACAAATGAAAACCCTGACCCTAGTAAATTCTATAACGTGCGTCCTGTTGGTGGTAACACTGGTTGGCGAGAAGCTAGCATAAACATCGGAGATAAAAAGGTAGATATCGCTATTGCAAGCGGACTTGCCAATGCGAGAAAAATTGTAGATGCTGTAGAAAAGGGAGAGAAACATTACCACTTTGTTGAGATAATGGCGTGCCCTGGAGGCTGCGTAGCAGGTGGAGGACAACCTATATCTCATGATTATGAAATTTCATTAACACGTGGTTCAACCCTATACACACTAGATAAAAATGCAAATTTAAGATTCAGTCATGAAAACCCATCAGTTATATCCTTGTATGAAAGAAGGCCTGATATTTCTCATGAGCTTCATACCGATCATACCAAGTGGGATATTCCGCCGAATCCATTTGCATAAAATATAAAAAAATGGCGCCGAGGCGCCATTTTCTAATTGTAGCGTATTTTCCCAGTCGTTTTCTCCGCTTCAATGCCTCTATCAAGGTTTGAATTTCGGACATATACCATAAGGTTTAATACTAGTAAAGATAGATTGAATATGTAAACCCAAAATACGTAAGTATAATTATCGCTGGCTACTTTAGCTGTTAATCCGAAGATATAGCCTAAAGTTATAAGCAACAGAAAGGGTAAACTCATTCCCGTCGCTGTACCTGATTTGTAGTTTTTAAAGAGCGCAAGGGGCCATGAGGCTCCAAAGCATAACAGCATAGCTGTTTCAAATATCTGTGACATAATAAATCCTCCATTAGCTAAAATTGTACACTTGATTATTCATTTAAGCTAATATATAATTCATATAGTAACGATAAGTTTAACTTATGAAAGGGAAATCATGGATATTAATAATCTTAAATATTTTGAAAAAGCAGCTAAGATGCAGCATATGACTAAAGCGGCCAAAGAGCTTCATATCGCTCAGCCGGCTTTAAGCCAGATGATACATAAACTGGAAAAGGAACTAGGAGTTCCCCTGTTTATGCCTAAGGGAAGAAATATTGTGCTGACTAAATATGGTGAAAAGCTTTTAGCTATAGTAGAGCCGATTATAACTGATTTTGATGGAATAAAGGAAAAAATGAGTGTTCTTTCAAAAAAAGAGGATATAACTATCAATATAAATGTGCTAGCTGCATCTATGCTGGTTACTGATGCTATATTAAATTACAAGAAAAACCATGAGGATGCTTTATTTAACTTTAGCCAAGTAGAAACAGATAACAGCGACATAGTAATATCAACTACAAGAGATGTGGTAGAAGGCGATGAACTAACTGTTGTAGTTAAAGAGGAAATATTTTTAGCCGTACCTATTAGTGACAGTTCATCTTATTGTAATCCAGTAAATCTACTTGATATGAAGGATAAGAAATTTGCTGCAATATATGGAAAAGATATAAGGCATGTTATTGATAAGTACTGCAGGGAGTCTGGGTTTAAACCAAATATTGTCTTTGAAAGCGATAATACTACAAGCGTTAGAAACTTTATTGAAGCAGGACTCGGCGTCGGCTTTTGGCCATCGTACACATGGGGCGGCAGAAAAAGTGAAAACGTAAAGTTCCTTGCCATAAGAGAACCTAAATTCTACAGAAATATAGTGATAAAGAAAAAAAGAAACAAGGCTGACAACGCTAATGTAGATGAGTTTTATAAGTATCTTACTGAATACTTTCTAAGGTTAGCATTGTAATATAGAGATAAAATCTATATAATACTAAAAGAGGTGAAAGCATGAAATATATTGATATTAATAAAATTGATGGCTTTAAAATAGGAAATGCCGAAGATAAAAAAGGGGGCACAGGCTGCACTACGATTATTTGCAAAAAAGGAGCAGTAGCTGGAGTAGATGTAAGAGGCGGAGGGCCTGCTACAAGAGAAACAGACCTTTTGAAATCGGAAAATATGGTGGAGAAAATACACAGCGTAGTTTTAAGCGGCGGAAGTGCTTATGGCCTTGAAGCTGGCTCAGGAGTCATGAATTATCTTGAGGAAAAAAATATAGGATTTGATGTAGGAGTTGGAGTAGTTCCAATAGTATGCGGAGCGTCTCTATTTGACCTCATAGTAGGAAACGCTAAGGCAAGGCCAACTAGAGAGCTCGGTTATGAAAGCGCTAAAAATGCATTTTTAGATATATTTGAAAAGGGCAATCACGGAGCTGGAACAGGAGCAACAGTCGGAAAATTTTTAGGACCTAAATATGCCATGAAATCTGGACTAGGAGTCAAAGCAGCCGAAATAGGAAGCATTAAAGTAGGAGTAGTAGTCGCAGTAAATGCCCTTGGAGACATATATGAAAATGGCAAATTAATAGCAGGTCTGTATGACAGAGATAGTAGAAAACTTTTAAATACTGAAAAGTTGATGATAGAAAAAGCAGCAGAAGATTTAAATGTATTCTCGGGAAACACGACTATAAGCTGTTTTTTAACAAATGCTATACTGACTAAAGCTCAGTGCAATAAACTAGCTTCAATACTTCATGATGCTTATGCTAGATGTATTAAGCCGGTTCATAGCTCAGCTGATGGAGATACAATATTTGTAATGAGTACATGTCAAGTTAAAGGTACATTTGATTCAATAGGAGTAATAGGAGCTAAAATTTTAGAAGAAGCCATAGTGGACGGAGTTAAATCTGCCAAAACGGATTACGGATTTATAGCAGCGGAGGATATTTAATGGATAAAATATTAATAATAGATGGTAACAGTCTACTTTTCAGAGCATATTATGCCATGACCATACCAATGGTAACAAAGGAAGGAATATACACCCAAGGAATATACTCCTTTGTTAACATGCTCACAAAGCTTAGGGCTGATTATTCACCTACACATATAATGATAGCCTTTGATTTAAAGGCGCCTAACTTTAGACATAAAGAATACAAGGAATATAAAGCTGGAAGAAAACCAACGCCGCCAGAGTTACTAATGCAGATACCTATTCTTCATGATGTTTTAGAAGCTATGAACATCAAGGTACTTGAGCTAGAAGGCTACGAGGCAGATGATATACTAGGCACCGTAGCTAAGATGGCAGATGATGCTAAGCTTAAATCATATATTGTAACTGGAGATAAAGATGCTCTTCAGCTTGTATCTGATAATACTAAGGTCATAATAAATAAAAAAGGCGTAACACAGTTTGAAACTTATGATATAGAAAAGATGCATGAAGTCTATGAACTTTCACCTAGTGAATTCATTGATTTAAAAGGACTTATGGGCGATCAATCAGACAATATACCGGGAGTGCCTGGCATAGGCATTAAAACTGGAACTACTTTACTTAAGGAATTTAAAAGCATAGAGAATCTGATAGAAAATGCTGATGATATTAAGAAGGAAAGAATTAAAAACTTAATTAAAGATAATTCTGACCAGGCCCTTATGTCTAAGAGTCTTGCTACCATACGCCTAGATGTTCCAATCAAAGAAACACTTGATGATTTTCTAGTGCAAGAAGAAGATATGGAAAAGCTTATTCCTTTGTACCAAAAACTCCAGTTTAATTCTTTTTTAAAAAAACTTGAGATTCCGGAAGAAAAAAGAGAAGCATTAAAGACATTAGACGTATCCGAGATTAAGATTAAAAAGGATTTGAAAAACTTAAAGTCAAACTCAACAGTAGCTATAAAAGTCCTTGGTGACTATAATCACAAAAAGGCACCTCAGATAGATGCGATTATAGTTTTTGATAAAAAGAACATATATTTTATCGATTCTGATTTTAATGATGCTATTAGAATATTAAATGAAAAAAAGTTAAATTTAATAGGGCACAGCCTTAAATCAGATATATATCATCTTATGTATTACGGATATAGTGATTTTCATATAGAATTTGATACAGAAATTGCAATGTATCTTTTGGAGCCGACAAGATCAAAGTACCTAGTAGACAAGATGGCGATAACTTATCTTTCCATGGAGCTAGAAAATGAAGAGGAATTCTTAAAGGCTAATAACCAAATGGATCTCTTTGGAAACTATATAGACTCTCAGATAGAATACTATAAAAAATATTTAAGTGCCTTGTTTGGTCTCAAAGATGTCTTATTTGAAAGAATAAGAAGATTTGAGCTTGAAAACGTGCTATATGACTGCGAGCTACCTTTAGTAGAAGTAATGGCTGAAATGGAGCTAAATGGCATATATACAGATAGGCAGGTGCTTGAGGATATAGGGAGCGCGCTAAATAAAAAAATAAATGATTTAACCGAAAGAATACATGAACTGGCAGGTGAGAAATTCAATGTAAACTCTCCTAAGCAGCTTGGAGTTATTCTCTTTGAAAAACTTGGATTACAAACATCCAAAAAAACAAAGACTGGATATTCTACTAACGTTGATGTGTTAGATAAACTGGTAAATGATCACCCAATAATTAACTTAATACTAGAGTATAGGTCATACGCAAAGCTCAATGGAACGTATGTAGAGGGAATGCTTCCTTTGATTGGGGATGATGATAAAATCCATCCACATTTTAATCAGACTATTACGTCCACGGGAAGAATTAGTTGCAATGAGCCTAATCTACAAAATATCCCAATAAAGAATGATTACGGAAGAGAAATCAGAAAAGCGTTTAGCGTAAGCGAAAAGGATAATATATTAATTGGAGCTGACTACTCTCAGATAGAGCTTAGAGTTTTAGCGGACCTTAGCTCGGATCTTCAGTTAATAGGTGCCTTTAACAGAGGAGATGATATACATAGACTAACTGCATCGAGAGTTTTTGATATTCCATTTGAAGAAGTGACGTCTTTAGACAGATCTAGAGCAAAAGCTGTTAACTTTGGAGTAATATACGGAATGAGCGGCTTTGGCCTAAGCGAAGAGCTTGGAATAGGTATGAAGCAGGCTAAAGAATACATCGATGAGTACTTTAATAAGCACCCTGAAGTTAGGGCATATATGGATGAGCAGATAGAAAGCGGCAAGGAAAAAGGATATGTCGCGACAATAATGGGAAGAAAGAGATGGATTCCTGAGCTTAGCTCACCTAAATATATGACAAGGCAGCAAGGCGAAAGATTAGCCATGAACACACCTATACAAGGATCTGCAGCTGACGTGATTAAGCTTGCTATGATTAGAGTGTACGAAGAGCTTAAAGAAAGAAAATTCAAATCTAAACTAATACTTCAAATTCATGATGAGCTTATTATAGAAGCAAGGCCAGATGAAGTTGAAGAGGTTAAAGAAATACTATCAAGAAACATGATGAACGCCATGACTATGAAGGTTAAACTTGTAATTGACATAAATATAGGCAAATCATGGTTTGAATTAAAGTGAGGATGCTATGATTAAAATCGGTCTTACAGGCGGAATAGGTGCAGGTAAAAGCACTGTGTCTGAGTACTTAAGAAACAGAGGATATATAGTCCTTGATGCTGATGCTATTGGCAGAGACCTTACTAAAAAAGGTGGAGAAGCCATACCGTTTATCACCGAACACTTCGGTGATGATATGATTAAAGCAGATGGTAATTTAAACAGAAAAAAACTAGCTGATATAGTCTATAACGATAAAGAAAAGCTAGCACTTTATGAATCTGCTACCACACTTAAGATAGTTGAGACAATACTAAGTGACATGAGCTGGTACGAGGATTGCGATACTCTTATATTTGCAGAAGTTCCACTTCTCTTTGAAAAAAATATGAACAAAGAAATGGACTTTAACTGGGTGGTTGTATCAGATGATGAAGATAGAATTAAAAGAGTAATAGACAGGGATAAAATATCAGAGAAATTAATCAAAGATATCATTAAAAACCAGATGGATCAAGATGTTAAGATGAAATTATCTGATGAAGTTATTGATAATTCGTCAGATGCAAAATTTCTTTATGAACAAATCGATAAATTGCTTGAAAAATACCAACAAAAAGTATAAAATATAAGGAAGTTATGTTAACGCGGCTGTGGCGGAATGGCAGACGCGCACGCTTGAGGGGCGTGTGGTATATACCGTGCTGGTTCAAGTCCAGTCAGCCGCACCATATTTCACTTGACGTTGATATAGCCGTATGTTAAAATTACATCATTGAGTTGCCGGCGTGATGGAATTGGCAGACGTGCAGGATTCAAAATCCTGTGGTGGCAACACCGTATGGGTTCGAACCCCATTGCCGGCACCAAATAAAAAGATATTAAGTAGGAGGACATTATGCAAGGATTGGCTTCATTAATTCCATTGGTAATATTATTAGGAGTTATGTATTTTCTAATGATTAGACCACAGAACAAAAGGGATAAAGAAACAAAAGCAATGAGAAACTCTATTGAAGTAGGAGACGAGATTGTAACAATAGGTGGTATTTGTGCTAAAATTGTAAAAACTAAAGAAACCACAGTAATAGTTCAGATAGGAGCGGACAAAGTAAAATTTGAACTGCTAAGAACTGCTATCGGAAGCGTTACTAAGAAAACTGACAAACCAAAATCTTACAAAGACAAAATCGAGGAAGAGGATGAACCTAAGAAGGTTGTTCCTAAAAAACTCGGAAGAGGCAAGAAGGCAGAAGTAGAAGAAGAGCCTGAAGAAGAAGTAGAAGAAAAATAAATAAAAGTTATAAAAGTCCCATTAATTGGGGCTTTTTTAATGGGAAAACGCTTGATATATAGGCATTTTTATAGTACAATGAAACGTATATCAAAATGTATTATAATGCCATAAATTCGTATACATTAATAATTTAATGAAGGGTGACAATAGAATGAATTCAAAGCTTAAAAAAATATTATCTTTTGCGGTTATAGCCGTAGTACTTATAGGGTGGTACATTACTGTATTTGGAGCAGGAAGTTTTAAAAACATCGGAGACCAAATGAAATACGGGCTTGACATAAACGGCGGTGTTTATGTAGTAATGGAAGCACAAACTGACATAAAAGGTTCAGACCTAGATAGACTTATGCAGGAAACTAAATCTGTACTCGAAAACAGAGTAAACGCTATGGGAATATCAGAATCAACGGTAACCATAGAAGGAAAAGATAGATTGAGAATAGAATTACCGGGAGTTGAAAATGCATCTGATGCGATAGAACAAATTGGTAAAACTGCCCAGCTTAATTTTTATTTAGCCGATGGTACTAAGGTAATGAGCGGCTCTGAAGTAAAAACTGCCGGCATAGAAAATGATCAAGAACGAGGCGGATATAAGATAACCCTTGAATTTACAAATAAAGGCTCGGAGCTATTTGAAGAAGCTACAAGAACTGCTTCAAGTGGAACGATCACTCCGACTATGGAGCAGGAAGACGGGACGGCCGTTTACCCTAACGCTATAGTAATAATGCTTGATGACCAAATCATATCAGCGCCAACATGTGATAGCGCAATATCAGGTCTTAGCTGCGAAATAACAAGTGGTTCAGGATTTGGAAAAGAAGAAGCATCTTCTACAGCAGCACTAATTCGTGGTGGTGCTCTACCTACTTCACTGAAAGAAATAAACTCATCAGTACAAACAGCCACAATAGGAGTTGACGCGCTTAACAAGAGCGTTAAAGCTGGCATCATAGGAATCGTCTTAGTTTTCTTAATCATGTTAATTGCATACAAAATGCTTGGCCTTGTTGCAAATATAGCCCTTGCACTTTACATAGCAATTGATTTATGGATACTTGTATCTTTGGGAGCTGTACTAACGCTACCTGGAATAGCGGGTATTATACTGTCAGTTGGTATGGCAGTTGATGCTAACGTAATCATATTTACAAGGATAAGAGAAGAAATAGCTAAGGGAAAATCACTCAGAGTAGCAGTAGATGCGGGCTTTAAGAAAGCAGTTAGCACAGTAATTGATGCACAGGTAACAACCCTGATTGCAGCTATAGTGCTTTACCTGATAGGATCCACATCGGTTAAAGGATTTGCACTTACTCTAATGATTGGTATCATAATAAGTATATTTACTGCAGTATTAATTACTCAGCTACTTATGGGAACTCTTGCAGAGAGTAAGAAATTTGGAAAGAACAGATTCTTCGGAATGAACGAAGATGAAACATACAGGAAAAATTATGTACCGAATTTTAAATTCATTGAAAACAGAAAGAAATTCTATGTACTTAGCTTAGCAGTAATTATACTAGGTGCAGGATTCATGTTTACTAAGGGATTTAACTACGGTATTGATTTTACAGGCGGTACAATGATTCAGTTTGACATGGGCGAGAAAGTTGCTCTTGATAAAGTTGAAGAATCACTCGAAGAGTTTGAATTAGAGCCTACGATTATCTATGCAGGTGATAATAATAATCAGATAATCATAAAAACAATTGAAGCTTTAGACAATGCTAGTAGAGACGAAGTGATTGCTGTAATTGGTGAGGACTTTGATATAACAAGCGAAGACGTACTTGCATCAGAACAATTTGGACCAAGCGTAGGTAAAGAGCTTAGGCGAAATGCTGTAAGAGCGATAATAATCGCAGCGCTATTTATGCTTGTATATATAATCTTTAGATTTAAAACTTGGAAATACGGAGTAGCAGCAGTAAGCGGACTTCTTCATGACGTGCTGATAACATTATCGATATATGCAATATTTGGATTCGCAATAAACAATCCCTTCATTGCAGGTATACTTACGGTAGTAGGATATTCCATAAATGATACCATAGTAATATTTGACAGAATTAGAGAGAACAAGAGACTTTACAAGAAAAATACCAACCTTGTAAATCTAAACGATAGCGTTAACCAGACTTTGTCAAGATCAGTTATGACATCTCTTACAACTCTAGCAGTTATGTTACCACTGTTCATAATGGTTTCATCTACATTGAGAGAATTTGTAATACCGCTGTTCATAGGAGTATTTGTAGGTACATATTCTTCTGTATTCTTATGTACACCTCTACTTTACGACATGATAAAAGGCGAAGATGTATCTAAGTATATAGCTACAAAAAATAAGCAACTAAAAAGTAAAGCCAAAGAAAAGAAATAACGGGAGAAAAGGATTTGAACGAGAAAAGCTTTTTTGAAGGGTTAGTAGAAATTAATCCTAAGTATGACAATGAAATAATAAGAGCTGCATACATTAAAGCTTATGAGTTACACGAAGGACAACTTAGAAGAAGCGGTGAACCGTACATAATTCATCCGCTTAAAGTAGCCCTGATTTTAGCGCGTCTTGGTATGGATAACGATACAATAGTAGGCGGGCTACTACACGACGTTGTAGAAGATACTTATTATTCAAGAGAAGATCTAGTTGAAGATTTTGGTGAAAACGTAGCCGTACTTGTTGATGGAGTAACAAAGCTTGGTAATATAGTCTTTGGCTCAATGGAAGAATTGCAAGCTGAGAACTTTAGAAAGATGTTTTTAGCCATGGCTAAAGACATAAGAGTTTTAATAATAAAACTTGCAGATAGACTTCACAACATGAGGACTCTAGAGTACATGCCTGGCGAAAAGAAGATGCAAAAAGCTAGAGAAACCCTTGATATTTATGCACCTCTTGCTAGTAGACTTGGGATATTTAGCATAAAATTTGAATTAGAGGATTTATCTCTTAAGTATTTACACCCTGTAGATTATTCGAATTTAGCAAAGCAGGTAACTATTAAGAAAACCGAAAGAGAAAAGATAGTTAACAAGCTAATTGAAGTAATAAAGGAAAATTTAGATGATGCCGAGATTCATTATGACATAATGGGTAGATCTAAGCATCTTTACAGCATATATAAGAAGATGATAATTCAAGATAAACAATTAGATGAAATATTTGACCTTATAGCTGTTAGAGTAATTGTTTCAAATGTCAGAGACTGCTACGCAGTCTTAGGTCATGTGCATAATCTGTGGACGCCCATACCTGGCAGATTTAAAGACTATATAGCAATGCCTAAGACTAATATGTATCAATCTCTTCATACGACGGTAATTGCTGATAATGGTGAGCCTTTTGAAATACAGATTAGAACATATAGCATGCATCAGGTTGCCGAGTACGGTATAGCAGCCCACTGGAAGTACAAAGAAGGAGACAATACTGGTAAAACAGACGAATCCGACTTGAAGCTTGCTTGGCTAAGGCAGTCATTAGAATGGCAAAAGGAAACAGATGATCCAGTAGAATTCATGGAATCTCTTAAACTTGATTTGTTTGAAACCCAGGTTTACGTATTTACGCCAAAAGGAGATGTAATTGAGCTTCCGGCCAAGTCTACGCCTTTAGATTTTGCATTTAAGATACATAGTGATGTAGGCGCTAAATGCGTCGGCGCTAAAATAAACGGCAAAATGGTTACAATTGATCACGTACTTCAAAATGGAGACATAATTGAAATCGTAACATCAGCTAATTCAAGCGGACCGAGCATGGATTGGCTTAAAATAGCCAAGAGCTCTCACGCAAGAACTAAAATTAGAAACTGGCTTAAAAAAGAAAATAAATCGGACGATGCAGAAAAAGGTAAAGACAATATCGATAAGTACCTGCGTAAAAAGGGATATGATCCTAAAATCGTATGCAGAAACGCTTATCTTTTAAAGGCCGTTAAAAAAGCAAATATGACAAACGTAAGTGAGATGTATGTTCAGGTATCTCGTGGAGGCTCTATACTTGCCAAAATAGGCACTAGCTTAATAAATATATACAAAGAAGATAAATCTATAATTGAAAACCAGCAAGAAAAACAAATTAAGGATTTATCTAAGAAAAAAGAAGATTTAAGCAAAAAGAATGTAGACAATGCTGGAATTATCGTAAAGGGATATGACAATCTTTTGATAAGAGTTGCCAGATGCTGTAACCCAGTTCCAGGAGACGATATAGTTGGCTTCATAACTAAGGGCAGAGGGATATCGGTCCACAGGACAGATTGCTCTAATATCGTTAGTTTACCTGAAGAAGAAAAAAGCAGGTTTATTGAAGTTGAATGGGAAGACCTTAAAGTCGGAAAGTCATATTACGCTGATATACACTTAGAAGCTGCCGACAGCAAAGGACTTTTCAGCGACATATCAAAGACATGTGAAGATATGAATGTTCATATAGCAGGAGTTAACATGAAGACTGGTAAAGAGGGTAATGTTAATATGATATTAACCCTTTCAATTACTAGCACGCAGCAGATACAAAAAGTATCGAGAAAACTAAGGAATATACCTGGAGTAACTCAGGTGTTTAGAGCAAAGTCGTAGGAGAAATATGGAAAAGAAAATAATAGAATTTATTGGTGGACCAATCGGGGTAAACTCTTATCTTGTGATAGATGTAGAAACTAAAGAAGCAGCTATAATTGACCCAGGCTTCTTTGACAACAGAATAGAAAAAGCTATTAAGGAAAACGAACTTAACCTAAAGTATATAATCTTAACCCATGGTCATGGCGATCATATCGGAGGTGTTCCTGCGATGTTAGATAAATACGATGATCTTTTGATAGTAGCACACAAGGACGAAGCAGCAATGCTAAAAGACGGCGAGATCAACTGCTCAAGGCAGATGTTTGGAAAAGCAATTGAGCTAGAGGCAGATATTTGGGTAGAGGAAGCTGATTCACTTAAACTAGGAGAATTAGAGCTTAAGTTTATCCATACACCTGGTCACTCAAACGGAGGCATGTGTATACTTTTAGATGATGTACTTTTTAGTGGCGACACACTATTTAGAATGTCAATTGGAAGAACAGATTTTCCTCAAGGTTCAATGGCTAAGATAATGAAATCTATAAAGGAAAAGTTATTTAAGCTGCCAGATAATACTAAGGTTTATCCAGGTCATATGGACAGCACGGATATAGGACATGAAAAGAGGAACAATCCATTTGTTTAAATTCTATATAGATAAAATAACAAACGATCATTACTTCGAGGAACTGTCTAAAGTGTTTTTACCAAGAGATGAGTATGAGATAGTAATGAATTTTCGTAAAGAAGACATAGCTGTAGATAACGTCGATTCATTTTTAATAAATGATCAAGGCTCAACTGAAAGGGACGTTATAGTAAGAGAGCTATACAATAAATTAGTGGAATTAACAGGTCACGAGCACCTGTGGGGAACACTAACTGGTGTTAGGCCTCTAAAACCTGCAATAAAGGCTTTTGAGCTTACTGGTGATTTAGAAAAAACTAAAGAGTATTTAAAAGAGCAGTACCTATTATCAGATAAAAAGACTGATATGCTGGCTTCAATACTTGAATATCAAATAAGTAACGTGGATCCAGTTAAAGAAGATACAATCGGCCTATATATTGGAATACCATTTTGCCCATCAAGATGCTCTTATTGCTCATTTACATCAAACATTGCAAAAGTTGGAGAGGTCGACAGGTACTTAGAAGCGCTGATTAAAGAAATTGAATACGTTGGAAGAATAGGTCTTAAACCTGAATCTTTATATATTGGAGGAGGCACTCCTACAGTATTAAATGAAAAGCAGCTAGAACTTCTGCTCAGCGAAATTAAGGAAAATATAGATTTAAGTAGTTTAAAAGAATATTCTTTTGAGGCTGGAAGACCAGATACCGTTACAAGAGAAAAACTGGAAATATTAAAAAAATACGGAGCATATAGAATATCTATAAACCCTCAAACATTTAGTGAAGAGACGCTGGCTGAAATTGGTAGGAATCATTCTGCTGATGAAGTATATAAAGCATATGAAGTAGCAAAAGATGTAGGATTTGATTCCATAAACTCAGACATAATAGCGGGGCTTCCTGGCGAGAGTTTAAGCGACTTTGAAAATACAATAGACAGGATAATTGAGCTAAGCCCAGAAAACATAACGGTGCATTCACTAGCTGTAAAAAAAGGTTCAAAACTTGACCAAACGAATCCAAATTACTATAGAAATAACGGAGAGCTAGTACTTGAAATGCTTGATTTAGCTGATAAGAAGCTAAAAGAAAGCATGTATTCTCCCTACTATATATACAGGCAAAAACACATGGCAGGAGCACTAGAAAACATCGGATACCAGAGAGATAAGACACACTGCTTGTACAACATTAGAATTATGAATGAAAGACAATCAATAATAGCGCTCGGGGCTGGCGGAGTTAGTAAAATTTACTTCCCAGAGGAAGATAGACATGAGAGAGTGCCTAATGTATCTAATTATGATATATATATTGCTAGAATTGATGAAATGATAGATAGAAAAAAGGGATATTTAGGAGGAAATTAATATGGCGATTAAAGCGCAAAAAGGTACGAAAGATATATTCCCAGATCAAATACATAAATGGCACTACGTAGAAAAGTCATTTGCAGATATTTGTGACAGATATGGATTTAAGGAAGCTAGAACTCCAGTATTTGAAGCTACTGAGCTTTTTCAAAGGGGCGTAGGAGATACTACAGATATAGTACAAAAAGAAATGTATACATTTGAAGATTACGGCGGAAGAAGTATCACTTTAAAGCCTGAAGGAACTTCTCCAACTGCTAGGGCATTTTTAGAGCATAATCACTATGCTGATGCTCAGCCTAGTAAATACTACTATAACATTCCATGCTTTAGATATGAAAAACCACAATCTGGTAGACTTAGGGAATTTCACCAGTTTGGTATAGAAACCTTCGGTACAGATGATATGATAGCAGATGCTGAGATCATAGCACTTGGTTACGACTTTCTTAATGAAATGGGAGTTGGTCAAATAGAACTTAGAATAAACAGTGTAGGCTGCCCTAAATGTAGACCTAATCATAGAGACGCTCTTAGGAATTTCTTAGAGCCAAGATATGATGAATTATGTGATACATGTAAAGCTAGATATGAGACTAATCCTATGAGAATTCTTGACTGTAAGTCTGAAATTTGTCAAGATATTGTAAAAGATGCACCTATGATGATAGATTACCTATGTGATGAGTGCACAGATGCATTTGTTCAGCTTGAAAAAAACCTAGAGGCATTTAAAATTGAATACAAAGTAGATCCTACAATCGTTAGAGGACTTGATTACTATACTAAGACTGCCTTTGAATTTGTAACAACTATGATAGGCGCCCAAGGAACAGTCTGCGGAGGCGGCAGATACGATTACCTAATGGACGAAATAGGTGACAGGCACGTACCTGGTGTTGGATTTGGCCTAGGTAAGGAAAGACTAATTATGCTTATGGAAGCAAATGAAGTTGAGTTTCCAGAGCCAAAACCAACTGAAGTGTTTATTGCATTTGTTGGAGAAGAAGCTAAGTTTTATTCATTAAATCTTTTAAGAAAACTAAGATGCGCTGGGTTTTTAGCTGAAACCGATGCACTAGCCAGAAACATCAAAGGTCAATTTAAGTATGCAAACAGATTAAATGCAAAGTATACTGTGGTAATTGGTGATAGCGAAATAGAAAGCGGCATACTGACTGTAAAAGATATGGCTAGTTCAGAGCAGATTAGAGTAAAGAGCGAAGAGCTAATTGACCTATTAAAGAAATAGAAGGAGACAAGAATGTCTGAACTGTTTAAAAGAACGCACATGTGCGGCGAACTAAACGCTGATAATATAAATGAAAACATCATACTAAACGGATGGGTATCAAAGAGAAGAAATCTTGGAAGCTTAATATTTGTTGATCTTAGGGATAAAACAGGTATTACCCAAGTTGTTTTTAACGATGATGTGCCAAAGGACCTTTTTGATAAGGCAGACTCACTTAGAGGCGAGTTTGTAATAGGAATAAAAGGGGTAGTTAAAGAAAGAAGCTCTAAAAATGATAAAATGGCTACAGGAGATATCGAAGTTTTTGCAGATGATATAGTAATATATTCAGCTGCCGAAACTCCACCTATATATATTAAAGACGATGATAATGTTGATGATAATCTAAGGCTTAAATACAGATATTTAGACCTTAGGAAAAAGAAAATGCAGGATAACTTAATGCTTAGGCATAAAGTCGTTAAATGCGCTAGAGACTATTTTGATGAAAGCGGATTCACTGAAGTTGAAACACCTATGCTAATTAAGCCAACACCTGAAGGTGCTAGAGACTACTTAGTACCTAGTCGCATGAAGCCTGGTAGATTTTATGCCTTACCTCAGTCTCCACAGATGTTCAAGCAGCTTCTTATGGTAGGCGGCACTGATAAGTACATGCAGATAGTTAAGTGCTTTAGAGATGAAGATTTAAGGGCTGACAGGCAGCCTGAGTTCACTCAGATAGATTTGGAAATGTCCTTTGCTGATGCAGACGATGTTATAGATGTCCAAGAAGGCTTTATTAAAAAGGTAATGAAAGATATTAAAAATATTGATGTTAAGATTCCATTAGATAGAATTAGCTATGATGATTCAATGGACAGATTTGGTTCAGATAAACCTGATACTAGATTTGGTTTTGAGCTTAAAAAGCTTAAGGAAGCGACTTTAAACTCCGAATTTAAAGTATTTAACAATGCTGAAGATGTAAGGGGAATATGTATAGCGAATGCATCCTCTGAATTCTCTAGAAAAAATCTAGACAAGATAATAAATGAAGCTAAGCAGTACGGCTGCGGCGGAGTTGTATGGATAAGAGTAGAAGATGATAAATATAATTCATCTGTAAATAAATTCTTTGATCAGGATGCACTTAAAAAAATAGCTGATGTCTTTGGCGCTAAGCCAAATGATCTGATTCTTATCGTAGCTGATAAGACTAAGGTTGTATTTGATAGCTTAGGCTTTTTAAGAAGACATATGGCAGGAAAATTAGGACTGCTTGATGAAAATCAATTTAACTTCCTTTGGGTGGTTGATTTTCCTCTCTTTGAAGGTGATGAAGAGACTGGTGAAATGAAAGCGATGCACCATCCATTTACTCAGCCTAAAACAGAACAAATTCATCTACTCGACACAGAGCCATTAAAAGTTAAAGCCAATGCATATGATATAGTGTTAAATGGCGTAGAATTAGGTGGTGGCAGCATCAGAATACACGATAAAGACTTACAGGCGAAGATGTTTAATGTGCTTGGCCTAACGGACGAAGAGTGCGATGAAAAGTTTGGCTTCTTGATAGAAGCATTTAAATACGGAGTACCTCCTCATGCAGGGCTTGCCTACGGTCTTGATAGACTAGTTATGCTTCTTTTAGGAGAATCTAGCATTAGGGAAGTAATAGCTTTTCCTAAAAATCAAAATGCCGAATGCATGGTAAGTGAAGCTCCAGGAATTGCTGGTAAAGAACAATTAGAGGAACTAGGTATTAGCGTAAATGAATAAAATCGGAATATATGGAGGGACATTTGATCCCCTGCATCTTGGCCATATTGGCCTAGCTAAGGATGCAGCTGATGAATGCGATCTTAGCAAGCTAATATTTTTACCTGCATATATTCAGCCGTTTAAAGTTGGTAAATATGTTACAGATAGCGTTCATAGATATAACATGATAAGTTCAATTTTAGGCTTAGATGATAGATTTAGAGTTTCAAACTTTGAGCTTGAAAAAGGCGAGATATCATATTCATACGACACTCTTTGCGAATTTAAAAAGATGCACGATGCTAAGATATATTTTATCATGGGAGATGATTCCTTTATTCATCTTGAAGAGTGGTTTAAAGGTAAGGAACTGCTAAAAGATTTTTCTTTCATCATAGGTAACAGACCAGGAATTGATGTAAGTGAAACAGACGAGTGCATTGACCGATTCAGAGAAAAGTACGATGCAGATATAACCTTAATTAACAACAAGCTAGTTGATGTATCTGCAACTGAGCTTAGAAAGGCATTAAAGACAGGAAAAGATGTAGATAAGTATCTGCCGAATTCTGTCATTGAGTATATAAATGAAAACAAACTGTATAGATAAATTTTTAGAAAATAATTTAGAGCCTGAAAGGCTTGTGCATACTGAGGGCGTAATTAAAATGGCTGTAAAATTAGCTGAAATCTACGGCGAAGATGTAGATAAAGCAAAACTTGCAGGCAAATATCACGATATGGCTAAGTGCTTTGATGACAGCGAACTAGATGGATATGTCAGGCGCTATAATTTACCAATAAAATATATAGGTAAACCAAATGTCAGTCATGCTAAAGTATCAGCTGAGATGATAAAAGACAAATACAAGGAAACAGATGAAGAAATATTAAATGCTGTAAGCTACCATACTACTGGAAGAGCTGGTATGTCGCTTTTAGAAGAGATAATATACGTGGCAGATGCTATAGAAGTAAACAGAGATTACGAGGGCGTAGAGAGTATTAGGGAGATGGCTTTTAAAGATCTACACAAGGCGTCGTTAATGATAATAGAGTCTACAATAGACAGAGTTACAAGAGCCGGCAGGTATCTAGATGATGATACTGTCGCTGCTAAAAAATATATAGAAGATATGATAAAGGAGGAAGTTAATGGTAAGTAAAGAAATTGCAAAGCTGGCGGCTGAAACGCTATTAGAAAAGAAAGCAATAGATGTTAACATGATTGATATTTCAGAGAAATCATCATTTGCAGACTATTTTGTAAATGCAACTGCTACTAATTCAAGACAACTGGAAAGCTTAGCTGATGAAGTTAATGATAAATTTCAAGAGAATAAGATGTTTCCAAAATCAGTCGATGGAAAAGGTGGTTCAGGTTGGATTTTGATGGATTACGGAGATATTATTGTAAATATATTTACATCTTCAACTAGAGATATGTATTCTTTAGAGAAGCTTTGGGGTGATTGCGAAATAACTAGATGTGAGGATTAATGAGATGCAGGAAAAGTACAACTTTAGTGGGATTGAAAAGAAATGGCAAAAGATCTGGGAAGATGAAAAGGCTTTTAAAACTGAGGTAGATGAGAGCAAGGAAAAGTACTATGTGCTTGAGATGTTTCCTTATCCTTCAGGTAAGCTTCACATGGGCCACGTTAGGAATTACTCAATTGGGGACGTAATTGCTAGATTTAAGGCTATGAACGGATTTAACGTACTTCATCCAATGGGGTGGGATTCATTTGGATTACCAGCAGAAAATGCTGCTATTAAAAATGATATTCATCCTGATATTTGGACTACAGAAAATATAGCTGAAATGAAAAGACAGTTAAACTTACTTGGACTTAGCTACGATTGGGATAGAGAACTAGCTACTTGCAAGGAAGATTACTATAAGTGGATGCAGTGGATATTCATACAATTCTACAAAAAAGGTTTGGCATACAAAAAGGAAAATCCAGTTAACTGGTGTCCTAGCTGCAAAACTGTTCTTGCGAATGAGCAAGTAGTAGATGGCTGCTGCGAAAGATGTGAAACTGAAGTAGAAAAGAAGAATCTCTCTCAGTGGTATTTTAAAATAACTGACTATGCAGATAGACTTTTAGATAATCTAGATGAACTTGATGGCTGGCCTCACAAGGTTAAAGTCATGCAGCAAAATTGGATAGGAAAATCAAAAGGAGCTGAAGTTGAGTTTAGGATAGAGGATTTCTATAAGAGGCTTAAGGTTTTTACAACAAGGCCAGATACTTTGTTTGGTGTTACATATATGGTATTATCACCTGAGCATCCTTATGTTAAGCTTCTTACCAAGGGAACTGAATGCGAAGAAAAGGTAAATGAGTATATATCCAAAATTTCTCATCTAACTGACATTGAAAGATCATCAACTACTAAGGAGAAAACGGGAGTATTTATTGGGGCATATGCTATAAATCCAGTAAACGATAAAAAGGTGCCTATTTATATATCTGATTACGTTATGATGGACTACGGTACGGGAGCTATTATGGCTGTACCTGCTCATGATGAACGTGACTTTGAGTTTGCTAAAAAGTTTGATTTAGATATTATTCCAGTAGTTGATAGTAAAGATCCTGAAATTGATGTAAACGACCTAAAGGAAGCTTTTGTTGCTGAAGGCGATATGATTAATTCAGGCAAGTACGATGGAATGAACAACAGAGATGCTATAGCTGAAATTACTAAGGAGTTAATCGAAAAGGAAATAGGTAAAGAAACAACTAACTATAAACTTCGCGACTGGCTAATTTCAAGGCAGAGATATTGGGGAACACCTATTCCTATGATTTACTGCAGAAAGTGTGGATGGGTTCCTGAAGAAGAAAAAAATCTTCCAGTAGTTCTTCCAACTGATGTTGAGTTTAAAGGTAAAGGCGAATCGCCTCTTAAAACATCAAAAACATTTGCAAAGGCGATTTGCCCAATATGCGGCTTAGAGTCTACAAGGGAAATGGATACTATGGATACATTCCTAGATTCTTCATGGTACTTTTTAAGGTACTGCGATCCTAAGAATCAGGATGAAATATTTAGCACGGAAAAAGTTAACTACTGGATGAATGTTGACCAGTATATAGGCGGAGTTGAGCATGCAATTCTACATCTTATGTATGCAAGATTCTTTGAAATGGTTTTGTATGATTTAGGACTTGTAAAATATGAAGAACCTTTTAAAAACCTACTTACTCAAGGCATGGTAAATAAGGATGGAAGAAAGATGAGTAAATCCTTAGGTAACGTAGTTAGCCCTGAGGAAATTTTATCAAAATTTGGCGCAGATACGGCTAGAATGTTTATCTTGTTTGCTGCACCACCTGAAAAAGAGCTTGACTGGTCTGATCAAGGCGTTGAAGGAAGTTACAGATTCCTAAACAGAGTGTACAGACTAGTATGTGAATATGTTAATGAAATAAGAAATGAAGACAAGCTTAAAGAAGAGATAATAGTCAATTCTGCAGATGACAAAGAACTTAACTATGCTCTTAATGCTACCGTTAAGAAAGTAACTGAAGATGCGGGTGGACGTTTCCAATTTAATACCGCAATAAGCTCAATTATGGAACTGGTTAATGAGCTATACAGATACAAGGAACTTGATAGTATCAACATGCCTTTGTTCGATAAGGCAATTAGCGATCTTGTCATCGTATTATCACCATTTGTCCCTCATATATGTGAGGAGCTATGGGAAAATCTTGGTCATGAAAACAGACTTTTTAATGTTTCTTGGCCGACTTACGATGAAAAGGCTTTAGTTAGAGATACTATTGAGATAGTTGTACAGATTAACGGCAAAGTAAAAGAAAAAATGGTAATTGAAAATAATTCAAACAAGGAGGTAATGGAAAAGACAGCCCTAGAAAACGATAAAATAAAGTCTTTAATTGAAGACAAAAATGTAATCAAGATTATTGCAGTTCCAAATAAACTTGTAAATATTGTAGTTAAGTAAGTTGTCTAAAAAATATATGGAACAAAAACAACAACAAAAACAAAATGAGCAGCCGAGTAATACAGAGGCTACTAACACCAATCCTAAAAAAAAGGGTAATGGTAATAATAGAGGAAGACGCAGAAAAAAACCATCTGATGGTTTTAGAATAGTATTCTTAGGTGGACTTAAGGAGATTGGTAAAAATATTACGCTATTTGAATACAAAAATGAAATTCTCATAGTAGATTGTGGTTTTACCTTTCCTGAAGACGAGATGTTTGGAGTCGATGTAGTAATACCTGACTTCACATACTTAAAGGAAAACAAAGAAAAAATAAAAGGTCTTATCATAACCCACGGTCATGAGGATCATATCGGCGGTATACCGTTTTTCTTAAGAGATATCAATGTGCCAATATATGGCACTAAGCTTGCTGTGGGATTAATTAAAAACAAGCTAAAAGAACACAAGGTAAATGCAGATTTACATGTAATAGAAGCAGGTGAAACTTTCGAAGTTGGAAGCTTTACAGTTGAAGCTATTAGAACTAATCACAGTATTGCTGATGCCTTAGCCTATTTCATAAAGTGTCCTGGTGGCAAGGTTATACATACAGGAGACTTTAAAATAGACTATACACCAGTTGATAATGAGGTTATAGATTTAGCTAGATTTGCTCAGCTTGGAGCAGAGGGAATAGACGTACTCTTAGCAGACAGCACCAATGCTACAAGGCCTGGTTTTACTCCTACTGAAAAGATTGTATCTGCTACTGTGGATGATATTTTAACTAAGACTGAAAAGAGAATAATAATTGCTACGTTTTCTTCTAACTTAAGAAGAACTCAAAAAATAATGGAAGCTGCAATTAGGCACGGCAGAAAGATTGCCATATCGGGAAGATCAATGGAAAATGTAATTGGCCTTGCAAAAGAGCTTGGTTATATTAATCTTCCAAAGGAAGCTTTTGTGGACATAAAGAGAATTAAAAATATTCCTGATAAAAACCTTTTAATAGTTACGACAGGTAGTCAAGGTGAACCGATGTCAGCGCTAACTCGTATGGCAAATGACGAGCACAAAGCTGTTAAACTTAAAAAAGGCGATGTTGTAATATTCTCGTCAACTCCGGTACCGGGCAACGAAAAAACAGTTACAAACGTAGTAAATAAGCTGTACGAAAAGGAAGTCAAGGTAATACAGTCAGATATGATGGATATTCATGTATCAGGCCATGCTAGCCAAGAAGAGCTTAAGCTTCTTCATACTTTAGTGAAGCCTAAGTACTTTATTCCTGTTCACGGTGAGCATAGGCATTTAAATGCCCATGCAGAGCTTGCTGAAGGACTAGGAATGGATTCAAGTAATATATTCGTTATGACTAACGGAGACGCCCTAACAGTAAAAGGTCATCAAGCTGTCCATAATAAAAGCGCAGTGCAAGCAGGCGCAATACTGGTTGATGGTTACGGAGTTGGAGATGTAGGCAATATAGTGCTTAGAGACAGAAAGATGCTAAGCGAAAGCGGGCTAATTATTGCAGTAGCTACAGTTGACACTGCTTCTGGCGAGATTGTATCTGGGCCGTATCTAGTTTCTAGAGGTTTTGTCTACGTTAAGGATAATTCTGCTATAATGACTGACGCTACTAAGGTGGTTGAAAAGTCACTTAGAAAATGTACGGATGATGGAATTAGAGACTTTAGCTCTATTAAGAATAAAGTTAGAGCAGATCTTAAGGCATATATCTACAGTAAGACAAAAAGAAGCCCTATGATCCTGCCAATATTTATGGAAATTTAGGAGGAAAATATGAACGTATATGAAGAAGCACACAAGCTAGCTGAATCGATTAAGTCTAGCGGCGAATATCAAGAATTTCAAGATATAAAGAAAGAAGTAGACGAGGATCCTGATCTTTCTAATTCATTAAAGGATTTTCAAAAGAAACAATTTCAATTTCAGGCAAAGCAGATGACAGGGGAAACGCCTGATAGTTCCCTTATGGAACAGATTCAAAGTATGTATGCTATAATTGCAGCTAATCCTTTAGCTGCTAAATACTTGCAAGCAGAAGCTAGATTTTCTATAATGATGAAGGATGTTTACGAAATCTTAGGGGATATAGTTAATATTAGCTTTAAATAATACTACTAATTAAGGAGAAAACAATATGATTTACGCAAGTGATTTTAGAAAAGGCATAACCTTTGAGATTAACGGTGAGCCTCATGTCGTAATAGATTTTCAGCATGTAAAACCTGGCAAAGGCGCGGCTTTTGTTAGAACTAAATACAGAAACGTATTAACGGGAGCTACTAGAGAAGAAGCTTTTAACCCAAATGATAAATTTCCTAAGGCTCGAATAGAGACGAAAACTATGCAGTATCTATATAGTGATGGTGAGCTTTACTACTTTATGGATATAGAGACTTATGAACAGATTCCTCTTATGGAAGATCAAGTTTCAGATGCTATGAAATTCTTAAGGGAAAATGATGAAGCTACTATAAAGTTCTATAAAGAAAATGCATTCTTAGTTGAAGCACCTAACTTTGTGGATTTAGTAGTTACTGAAACTGAACCTGGCATTAAAGGCGACACTGCAACTAATGTGACTAAATCTGCTACCGTTGAAACTGGAGCTGTTGTTCTTGTTCCAATTTTCATTGAAGAAGGCGAAAAGATTCAAATAGATACTAGAACGTCGTTGTATCTTGGTAGATCAAAGGAATAAAAGGGGAAAGAGCAATGAAAAATTCGATCAAAATTATATTATTGCTAGTTATTGTTTTGTTCTTAGGTGGATATTTGTTTATAATGAGCATGAACGAACCTAAAGATATAGAGGATGGTACGTTTAAATCTGTCACAGTTGAGATGGGATCCACAACAGGCCAAATAGCAGAACAGCTAAAGAGCCAAGGCGTGCTACGTAGTGCTAATAATTTTATAATACTATCAAAACTAAATAGATTTGATAGTAAGTTTCAGGCTGGTACATATTTATTGTCGCCTTCAATGACTCCTGTTGATATTGCTAAAATCTTAGTAAATGGTCATGTTGAGACACTAACCATTACTATACCAGAGGGTTATACGATATATCAGATAGCAGAAAAGCTTAGTGAAGAAGGCGTAGTAGATTACGATAAATTTGTGGATTTACTTGAAAATGGAAATTTCAAATTTGACTTTTTAGATTATGCTCAAGACAATAAAAATGAACTTGAAGGATATCTATTTCCTAGTACTTATCAGTTAGCTACTGGAGCTACTGAAGAGCAAATCATCACTACTATGTTAAATCAGTTTGATTTAATTTTTACTGATGAATATGAAAAGAGAGCAGAAGAGCTTAATGTTAATATAAATGATATAGTTACAATAGCGTCTATCATAGAAAGAGAATGTAAGGACCCTGCAGACAGGCCTAAAGTTGCAAGCGTAATATATAACAGAATTGCAGATGGCATGCCTCTTCAGATGTGTTCTACAGTGCAGTACGCACTGGGCGAACAAAAGAAGAGACTAACTACCGCAGATACTAAGATAGATTCTCCATATAACACATACATTAATACTGGAATTCCTCCTGGGCCTGTTGGAGCCCCTGGAGAAAGCTCAATTAGGGCGGCACTTTATCCAGCAGATACTGACTACCTTTTCTTTGTTGTAAGCGAGAAATTAGACGGTACTCATAATTTTAGTTCTGACATTGGTCAGTTTGAAAAGGATAAGGCTGCATATAACAAAGCTTTAGAGGAATATGAAAAGAAGCAGGAAAATGAGTAAAATGAATATAACAAACGACATAGTGACAGAATACATACATAACTTCTATAAACCTCTAAGTAATGAGCTAGATGATCTTAGAGAGCAGTCGGAAAATAACAACATACCTATTATCTTAAAGGAAACGGAGAATTTTCTTGTAAACTTTTTAAAGATAATAAAACCAAAAAAGATTCTTGAAATAGGTACGGCAGTGGGATATTCTTCTATTGTTTTTGCTACTGCAATACCAGGTGTTAAGATTACTACCATAGAAAAGGATGAAGACCTATACACTCTTGCTAGGTATAACATCGAAAGGTTTGCATTAACTGGCAGAATAAATCTCTTTAGCGGTGATGCAGATGATATCATAAAAACGCTAAACGCAGATTATGATTTTGTTTTTATCGATGCTTCTAAAAGTCACTATAGAGACTTTTTTAAGGCAGCTGAAAAGAAGTGTTTAACTGGCGCAGTTATAGTATCTGATAATGTGCTTTTAAAAGCTTCTACTGTTGATGATTCATTTGATAAGGGAAGAAGGCACAGAACTAATATAAAAAGGATGAGAGAGTTTTTAAACTATCTTAATGAAAGGGAAGACCTGAGCACAGCGCTTTTAAGTTGTGGAGATGGCCTAGCGATAACTAAATTAAATGACGAATAAAATAGAATTACTGGCTCCTGCGGGAGACTTAGATAAACTAAAGACAGCCATAGACTTTGGAGCTGACGCCGTGTACTTTGGAGCTGAGATGTTTAGCCTAAGAGCTAGCTCTGGCAACATGAGCGTAGCTGACATTACTAAAGGCTTAGAATACGCTCATGAGCGCAGCAAAAAGGGATATATGGCACTAAATATATTTCCTCATAATGAAGATATAATACCTCTTAGAAAATATTTAAATGAAATTAAGGATATTAAAGTTGATGCTTTTATAGTATCAGACCCTGGGGTTATATATCTATTAAAGGAAATAATACCTGATGCTGAGATTCATTTAAGCACTCAGGCTAATATGACAAACTACGAGACTGCTAAGTTTTGGAGCAGCCTGGGAGTTAAAAGGCTTGTTTTAGCAAGAGAGCTTACATTTGAAGAAATCGAATCTATGCTTGAGAATATTCCATGTGATACGGAGCTTGAAGCCTTTGTTCACGGCGCAATGTGTATATCTTACTCTGGTAGGTGCCTTCTTTCTAATTTTATGATAGAAAGAGATGCTAACCGTGGTCAGTGCGCGCATCCTTGCAGATGGAACTACTCTCTTGTAGAAGAGAAAAGACCAGGAGAGTATTATCCTATAGAAGAAGATGACAGAGGCACATATATCATGAACTCAAGAGACCTCTGCATGATAGAGCATATTCCTGAGCTTATGAATTCTGGAATCAAATCCTTTAAAATCGAAGGAAGAATGAAGAGCATGTACTACGTTGCTACTGTAGTAAGGGCCTATAGGCTTGCTATTGATTCTTATTGCTCGGATCCAGATAACTTTGAGTTTGATGATTACTGGTCAAATGAGCTTGAAAAGGCGTCTCATAGAGAGTTTACTACAGGCTTTTATTTTCATAAACCAGACAACAAAGATCAAAACTATTTGACTAGTTCATACACTAGAACCTTTGACTTTGCAGGGGTTATAAAAAAGTATGAAAAGGATACAGGTCTTACTGTAATTGAGCAAAGAAACAAGATATCTATTGGCGATAAAATTGAGGTATTTGGCCCTGAAGTTGGGCACTTTGAATACGTCCTTGAAGAGATGTATAATGAGGATGGAGAAGCGATTGAATCTGCTCCTCATGCGCAGCAGATTGTTAAGATCAATTTTGGTAGAGAGTTTAAACCTGGATATATTTTAAGAAAAGAAAAAGGAAGTGGAGAATAATGTCATCTGACCCGAGTGGTTTATTTGTTTATGTACTTGTAGTTATTTCATTGATTTTAGTTTACGGTATTACAGTTGTCTCTAAGAGGGCTCTTGATACTTTAAATAAGAATATAATAAGTGATATGGTTTCTGAGGGAAATATTAAAGCTGTAGTTGTAGAGACCCTTATAGAAAAGCCATCTAGATATCATTATGCCAATAAATCTTTTGGTATAATTATTAACCTGATAAATATAAGCATTATATATACTTTGATTTTGCCGACAATTACTGAAGACTATAAAATAGCGGGAGCTATGGTACTGGCTGTATCTTATCTTATCCTATTTGAGATTTTTGGTGAGTTCTTACCTAAAAAACTTGCTATTCAAGATAGTGAAAAGTATGCTCTTAAATATTCAGGATACCAGAAATTCTTAATAAGAATTACCATGCCTTTTGTATGGGTTTCGCTTGGAATTACTAACCTTTTACTTAAGATGATGAAAAAGGAAGTCGACGTTGATGACAGCATGTTCTCAGAAGATCAAGTTATGTCTATGCTAGCCCGTGGTCAACAATGCGGTGAAATTAAAGAAGAAGGTAAGAAGATGATTAATTCTGTCTTCGCCTTTGATGATATGCTAGCTTACGAGATAATGACGCCAAGAACTGACGTGTTTACTATTGATATTGAAGACCCAGTTGAGGAATATATAGATAAACTTATGGAGCTTAGATATTCAAGGGTTCCTGTGTGTGAAAACGATACTGACAATATAATCGGTGTTATTCACATCAAGGACTACCTTATTAAAGCCAGAGACAGTGGTTTTGAAAACGTTAATATCAGGGAAATTTTAAGAGAGCCTTACTTTGTTCCTGATACTAAAAATATCGACTCGCTACTTTTAGAATTACAAAGAGAAAAACAGCACATTGCTATTTTGATAGATGAGTACGGCGGCTTTAGCGGCATTGTTTCAATAGAGGATATCATTGAGCAGATTATGGGCGATATCATCGACGAATACGATGAAGCTGACCATGTAATTGAAAAGATAGAAGAAGGTACATACTTAATAGATGGTAATGTTGACTTAGATGACATATATGACGAGATTAATATTAAGCTTGAATCCGATGACAGCGAAACCTTAGGAGGCTTTATAATTGATATCTTAGGTGAAATACCCGAGGAGAACGTTGCATATGACCCCCTATATTTCGGAAACTATGTATTTCATATAGTCAGTGTTAAGGACAAAAGAATAGAAAAGGTAAAGCTACTTGTTTTACCTAAGGATGAGGACAAGGAGGACTAATCTATGGATAGTCAAAACGAAGGTCAGGTTTACGGAGAGCTAAATATCGAAGATGAGGTAATAATTCAGTATGCTGCTGATGAGATTATTAAAACAGATGGAGTTAGCAGACTAGTTGGTGGTATCACTGAGAGCTTTTCTAAGAATATTTTAGGTAGAGAATCAACTAATCAAGGTGTAAGAGTTGTAAGAGATGACAACAAGGCATCAATCGATGTACATATTATCATTAAATATGGCGTTAATATCCCTCAAGTTGCCTTTGAGATTCAGTCTAAGGTAAAAGAGGTTGTTGAATCTAGCACTGGTCTTAAGATTGAGGCTGTTAATATTAGTGTTGAAGGCGTAGAGAAGAGATAATGGCTAAAAGTATAAGAGATGCAAGAGAGCTTGCTATGAAAATTCTTTTTCAGATGGATGCTAACAAAAACTTTGATTATGAGCTGTTTGTAGCTAATGACATCACTGGAGATTTTAAAGATTCGCCTAGGGTGATGGATATCCTTGAAAACATGAAGCTTCATATAACAGATATAGATAACACAATAGAAGAAAACAGTAAAAACCGAAAGGTTCAAAGAATTCCAAAAGCAGACCTTGCAATAATTAGAGTTGCTGTATGCGAAATTCTTTATCTTGATGATGTTCCGGAAGCTGTTTCGATTAATGAGGCTGTTGAGCTAGCTAAAGCATATGGCACCGATAAGGCTCCAGGCTTTATTAATGCACTGCTTGGGCAAACGGTGAGAAGTAGGTAAAATGAGTAAGGATTTGATTTTGGGAATAGATACATCAAACTACAAGACTTCAATTGCTGTAGTTGATTATGCCGGCAATATATTGGTAAATGATTCTAAGCTTCTTCCTGTACCTAAAGGTGAAAAGGGACTTAGGCAATCAGATGCCTTTTTTAAGCATAGCAATGATTTACCACTTATGATATATAAGGTTTTAAATGAAAAGGGCTTAAGAGAAAATATTAAAAGAGTAAGTGTGTCAATTAGCCCAAGATCTGTTGATGGCTCTTACATGCCTGTATTTAGGGCGGGTGAAAACGCTGCAGTTATATTAGCATCATCTCTTGGTGTTCCTCTTAGAAGATTTTCTCATCAAGAAGGTCATATTAAAGCTATTAAAGAATATACAGAAATTAAAGATAAGAATAAATTTATAGCTTATCATTTAAGCGGAGGTACTACTGAAGCTCTTTTAATTGAAAATGACAATATTAAAATAATAGGAGGTACTAAGGATATTTCAATAGGTCAGCTAATAGACAGAATTGGCGTTAAGCTTGGTATGGATTTTCCTGCAGGAAAAGAGATGGATGAATTGGCAATAAAAAACGATGCTATTATTAATCCTACGCCGATAAGATTAAATGATGGCTATTTTAATCTATCTGGCGTAGAGACTCAGTGCATGAAAGCAATAGATCAAAATTTTGGAATGGAAATTATTCCGGGACTTTTTAATGCTATTTCTCAGCTTTTAGTATATGAAACTAAATATTTATCTGATAAGTATTTAATAAGTGATTTTATCTTTACAGGAGGAGTATCATCAAGCGAATACATTAGAAACTATTTACCAGGCAAGGTAGATGCTAATTTATTCTTTGGAGCGCCTGAATTATCTGGTGATAACGCTGTAGGGATTGCGCTACTAGGAGGTACTAACAATGGCTAATGCTATATCCGTATCTCAATTAAATGCCTATATAGAAAGAGTGCTTGTTACTGATCCATTATTAAACAACATATATATTAAGGGCGAAATATCTGGCCTTAACTATCATAAGTCTGGCCACATATACTTTTCTTTAATTGATGCAAATGGTAAAGTTAGCTGCGCTATTTGGAGAAGTTACGTTGGAAACATTAAGACTAAGCTTAAAGAAGGCGACGAGATTATTGTCTCTGGAAGTATTAATGTATATAACAAGGGAGGCAGTTATTCTATTAATGTTAGGACTGCTGAAGTTATGGGAGGTGGCGACCTCGCCAAGGCTTTTAACGACCTTAAGGAAAAGCTGGAAAAGCTTGGTTTGTTTGATTTACAGCATAAAAAACCACTGCCTGAATTTCCCAAAAGAGTTGGCGTGCTTACATCAGGCACTGGTGCTGCAGTTGAAGACATTAAGAGGATCATCAAGGAAAAAAACAATATTGTAGATATTTTAATCTTTCCTACATTAGTTCAAGGAGCGGATGCTCCGAAAAGCATAACGGATAATATTAAATTAGCTAATATGGTTTCTGAAACAGAAAAACCGATTGATGTGTTAATTGTAGGCAGAGGCGGCGGCGCTAAGGAAGACCTTGACTGCTTTAATGATGAAGCTGTTGCTATGGAAATCTTTAAATCTAAAATCCCTATCATATCCGCCGTAGGCCACGAGCGCGACTTTACAATTGCTGATTTCATAGCAGATGTTAGGGCAGAGACTCCAACATCTGCTGCAAATATTGCAGTATATGATGTTGAAGAGGTTAAAGATAATATTTATGTGTTAATCTCTGACATGGTTACTAAGTTATCAAATATGGAAGAAATAAACAGAGAAAGAATAAATTCTTACTATAGCTCTATGATACTTAGTATACGAAACAAGGTTATTAATCAAGAGATGGCAATAGAGAATGCTAAAATTGTATTAACAGAAAACAATCCACTTAATATATTAGGTAAGGGATATGCTATAATAACTAAAGATGACGATAAAATTGTTAAATCAGTTGATGATTTAACAATAGATGATACGTATAACATTTCGCTGAAAGATGGCAAAGCTAAGGCAAAAATATTGTCTAAGGAAAGGGGTTAGTATTGAAAGAGAAAACTTTTGAAGAAGCTCTAAAAAATTTAAGAGAAGCTGCAGATAACATTAAGGATAATACTACTAGTATTGAGGACTCTCTTAAGCAGTTTGAAAAGGGAATGGACGAATACAAGTACTGTAATGAGATATTAAACGATGCTAGTCAAAAGATTGAGATTTACGAGAAAGAGGTGAATGAGAATGCAAGATAATTATCAGATGTATTATGACCTTATTGAAGATCACATTTTGGATTTTATCCCTTCTGTGGATAGTAAAAGTGAGACTCTGTATGATGCGGTTAATTACAGCGTTACTAGCGGAGGAAAGAGATTAAGACCTATTCTTCTTCTTGCTGCTTGCGATTTTGCTGGAGGCGAGCTTAAAACTGCTCTTCCATATGCTTGCGCTATTGAATATATTCATACATATTCTTTAATTCATGATGATCTTCCTGCAATGGATGATGACGTATTAAGAAGGGGCAAGCCTACCAATCACAAAGTTTATGGAGATGGTATGGCGATACTAGCAGGCGATGCTCTTTTAAACACTGCTTATGAAGTAATGTACAGAGATTTAATCTACTATTTTGATACTCCTCAGTGCTTAACATGCAAGATAAATGCAGGTCTAACTATTGCCAAAGGAGCTGGAATTTCTGGGATGATATCAGGTCAAGCATCTGATATTGAAAATGAAAATAAAGTATGCTCTAAGGAGATGCTTGACTATATTCACGTTAATAAAACTGGAGATTTAATTACGGCGGCTGTTAGAGCTGGTCTTTATTTAGGAGGCGCTGACGATGCTAAATTTGAAAAACTAACTAGTTTTTCTGAGTACTTTGGTCTTGCTTATCAGATTTCTGATGACATTTTAGATGTCGTAGGTGAAGCTAATGAAATGGGTAAGATGCCTAATGTAGATAAAAAAAGAGGAAAAAACAGCTACGTTTCCTTAAATGGTTTAGATGCGGCATATGACAGACTAGATGAACTTGTTGTGAAAGCTGTTAAAACGATAGAGTGCTACTATGATAATGCTGAGGTCTTTAGGGATCTTGCATTAAAACTTAAGGCGAGAACTAAATAATGGGTATTAATTTAAAGGAAAAAGATTTACTTGAAAAACTAAAGAAGATGGATGTCCATGATATGGAATTACTTTCAGATGAGATTAGAAGTTTTCTAATTGATTCTGTCTCTAAAACCGGTGGGCATTTAGCTTCTAATCTTGGCGTGGTTGAACTGACTATTGCTATGCATAAGACATACAACTCTCCTAAGGATAAGCTTATCTTTGACGTTGGACATCAGTCTTACGTTCATAAGATACTAACTGGCAGAGCCAGTGAATTTTACAGTTTAAGAAAATATAAAGGGCTTTCTGGTTTTCCTAAAGTTAAGGAAAGCGCTCATGATGCATACGAAACAGGTCACAGCACTACGTCTCTTAGCGCTGCTATGGGAATGGCTACAGCAAGGGATTTAGACGGTGATGATTATGAGGTTATTGCTGTAATTGGCGATGGCTCTATGACAGGCGGCATGGCTTATGAAGCATTAAACAACATTGGTACTTGTAATAAAAACATTAAGATTATTCTTAACGATAATGGCATGTCAATATCTAAAAATATAGGAAGTCTGTCGCTTCATTTAAGCAAGCTTAGGGCATCTAAAGATTATCTTTGTGCTAAAGATAACGTAAAGAACTTTTTAAATAATGTTCCAGTTATTGGTAAGGGTATTAGAAGTACCTTAAGCATACAAAAGGAACTTCTTAAGTATTCAATATATAGCCAAGGAATTTTCATTGAGGAAATGGGCATTGAATATATTGGACCAATTGATGGTCATAACATTGAAAAGCTAATGGAGGCTATGGCTGTTGCAAATAAAGTAAAAGGGCCTACGCTTATTCATGTTATTACGAAAAAGGGTAAAGGCTATTACTGGGCTGAGAAGTATCCTAACAGGTTCCACGGTATTTCTGCCTTTGATACTGAATCTGGAAAGCCACTATCTAGTACTGAAGATTCATATTCTGATGTCTTTGGTAAAAAGGTTTTAAAACTTGCTGAAGAAAATATTGATATAGTTGCAATCACTGCTGCTATGGGAGTTGCAACTGGTTTAAAACCAATGCATGATAGATTTCCTGATAGAATTTTTGATGTAGGAATTGCTGAGCAGCACGGTGTTACCTTTGCTGCAGGATTAGCTAAAATGGGCAAGATTCCTATTGTTGCTATATATTCTACTTTTCTTCAAAGGGGATTTGATCAGTTAATAGAAGATGTTGCCCTTCAAAATCTTCATGTTATTTTTGCAGTTGATAGAGCTGGACTTGTCGGCGCTGATGGTGAGACTCATCAGGGGCAGTACGATATATCATATCTTTCTATGATACCAAATATGACAGTTCTTGCTCCTTGCGATGGCAAGCAGCTTGAAGAGATGCTTGACTATGCAGTAAATATAGATGGGCCTGTGGCGATTAGATACCCTAGAGGTACTTCTGTATCTAATCACTTAAGACTTAGACCGTTTACTGGTGGCAATATTACTTTAAAAGAGGGCAAGGACGTTACTATATTTGCAGTAGGCAGCATGCTTGATATTGCAATTGAGGCGTCTGATAAACTAAATGATTTAGGATTTGATGCAGGTGTTGTAAATGTCGGTTCAGTTAAGCCTATACAAGTTCCTGATATAGATTCTAAGCTCTATATTACTATTGAAGATGGAATCAAAATAGGAGGCTTTGGAGAGAGATTTAATATGGCTACTGATATACATACTATAACTTTAGGTATTCCTGATGAGTTTGTAGCCCACGGTAGTGTTGATGAGCTTAGAGATGAACTAGGACTTACTAGCGATGCTATTTTGAAAGGAGCTAAGGATTATCTTGAAAAAAGAGAGACTGGATGTGCTTCTTGTAAATAACGGATTCGCTCAATCTAGAGACAAGGCTAAAAGAACTATTATGGCTGGTCTTGTGTTTGTAAAAGATAACAGGGAAGATAAAGCAGGATCCAGATTTGATCCTGAATCTGAGATTAGAGTTAAAGGTCAAGAGTGTCCATATGTTGGCAGAGGCGGCTATAAGCTTGCGAAGGCAATAGACGTATTTGAGCTACAACTAGCTGATAAAATTTGCATGGACATTGGAGCGTCTACTGGTGGTTTCACCGACTGTATGCTGCAAAATGGAGCAAATAAGGTATATGCTATTGACGTTGGTTACAATCAGATTGACTACAAGCTGAGAACTGATGACAGGGTAGAAGTTCATGAGAAGACTAACATAAGATACTTAGATTATGATTTAATAAAGGAGCCTATTGATTTTGTCAGTATAGATGTTTCCTTTATTTCTCTAAAACTTGTGCTACCAGTAGCCGGTAAGGTTCTTAAAGATGATGGCATTATTATTTGCCTTGTTAAACCTCAATTTGAAGCTGGTAAGAATCAAGTTGGTAAAAAAGGTATAATAAGGGATCCTAAAATCCACACTGAAGTTATTGAAAATGTCTTAAAATATGCTGAAGAAAATTCACTTTTTCCTTGCGGTTTAACGTACTCTCCGATTACGGGTGCTAAGGGTAATGTGGAATTTTTACTTTGTTTGTCTAAAGTTGACACAGGTGCTATAATAGACATCGATGAAATAGTGACAAGCTCCCATATGGAGTTTATATAACGTAATGATTTTAAAGGAGAAATTAACTATGAAATTAACTAAAAGAGTAAATGAGATGCAATTTTCACCTATTAGAAGATTTAATCCAATGGGTAAGAAAGCTGAAGCTGAAGGTAAGAAAGTTTATCACCTAAACATTGGTCAACCTGACGTTGAAACTCCTGAATGCTTTATGGAAGCTATCAGAAATTACGACAGCAAGGTTATTGCTTACGCTGAGTCTCAAGGCATCGAGCCTCTAAGAAGCGCTATCGTAGATTACATGAAGATGTATGGCATGGATTACGAAAATGAGGATATTATCGTTACTATGGGTGGTTCAGAAGCCCTTACTATGACTTTCCTTACTATCTTAAATCCTGGTGAAGAAGTACTAGTACCAGAACCTTTCTATACTAACTATCATACTTTTGCTAAATGTGCTAGCGGAGAAGTTGCTCCAATTACGACTAAAGTTGAAGATGGTTATCATTATGCTGACAGAGAACTTATTGAATCAAGTATTACTGACAAGACTAGAGCTATTGTTTGTTTAAACCCAGGTAATCCTACTGGTAATGTTTTAACTAAAGATGAGATGAAACTTATCTGCGAAATAGCTAAAGAACATGACTTATGGATCTTATCAGATGAAGTATATAGGGAATTTGCATATGACGGAAGAGAAGTTACTTCATTTGGTATGATGAAGGAATATGAAGACAGAATAATTATTATTGATTCTGTTTCTAAGAGATTCTCTGCTTGCGGAGCTAGAGTTGGTTGCGCAATATCAAAAAATAAAGAATTTATGCAAGGCATGCTTAAAATTGCTCAGGGAAGACTATGTATCCCTACAATTGACCAAGTTGGAGCTACTGAGCTATTTAAACTTCCTAAAGAATATTACGCTGAAGTTAAAGCTGAATACGTTGGAAGAAGAGATGCTGCATACGAAGAACTTATGAAGATTCCTGGCGTTGTTTGCCAAAAACCAGGAGGAGCATTCTACATGACTGCTAAACTTCCTGTTGACAACGTAGAGGACTTTCTAGTATACTTATTAACAGAGTTTGAAGATAAGGGTGAAACTGTTATGTTTGCACCTGCAGAAGGATTTTATGCAACGCCTGGCCTAGGTAAGGATGAAATGCGTATTGCTTACGTACTAAATCAAACTGATATGAGAAGAGCAGTTGAACTTATCAGATTAGGACTTGAGGCGTACCTTAAATAGTTGTTTCGAATCTCCGGATTTGTTACATACACACACACTAGAAGATACCGCGACAGCGGTATCTTTGCTTTTTGGCAGAATTAGCCCACGTATTGTAATGATTGGATTACACAAAATGAAGAATAGGGTTTATAATAGAGAAACAGAAACCTTTTTTTATTAGATGTTCGTTTTATCTTACTAATAACAGAGTTGGAGATTACCGCGAAAGCGGTTTTCTTCTTTTTTTGCAAAAGATGTATAAATTGTATATAAAATGTGTTACAATCCTATTGATGTTTATGCATAGGTAGACCACGTAATGCAACGTATAGTGTACAATTACATTCGGGAAATTAATAAGAAAAAAACAAGAGACCCCATCAATATGTTATCATATAGTTACAAAACAAAAAATGATAAGGATGGTGATCTCTTGTGTATAATAGTATACTACAATTTAATGAAAAGTGCAGTGAAAGATTGGAAAAAATCGTAAATTTAGTTCTAAATGGTGAAGCGGNNTGCTGTTCAAGAAGAAGTTTTACAATTAGGAACAGGCATAGTCAAAGAAGTGATCGAGTAAACAGACAAACTGATTAAAGAGTCTATTGAAAGAAAACGAGAATATACTGCCTAACGGAAAAGTGAAACTAAACAAATACTTGATGTGATGGAACTAGTAAATAGGCAGTTAAGGAATTGATTCACAACATTAAAAAGGTAACGTGCGGAACATATGAGGAGATATTCTGATTATTAGTTCCCGAAAGTATATTGACACTATCAATCAAAACTAAGATGTTTATACTTGCGCGATTCTGTGTTATTATTAGGAGTATGCATAGTGATCCTTCTTTCTAAGAGTTTTGTAGTAAAACCATCTTAACATAGAAGACATCACTGTGGATTTTTTATTTAGTTCAACTTCGTTATAAAATTAAGCATTAACAAGCAGAGGTGACAACATGAGCCAATTAACAAAATACGTAATTGCATTATCAAATCTCTACGGAATGGTCCATAAGGATAAAGTTGTAGAAATCTACAACAACCAAAATGAAGACCAGATCCAACAAGATAACGTTGATAGTATCCTATCTACTCCACATGAATTAAAAGACAATTATGTCCTTACTCATAAGGATTACTTTGTGATGGAAACTATCCTTGATAATAATGAGTTTGACATGATGCTTAAAAAGAAAGCGGATAAGCCATACTATGTGCCTTCAAAAGATGAGCTTCTTAAATATCTTGATGGGAGTTACTTTGAGAAATCAAATCAATATAATGATCTACTGAGCTATCTGCAGAAGAATTTCTTCAAGCCGGGAGATGAAAAGGCTGAATGGCTGGCTGAAGATATCCAGGGGATGTGTCAGTTTGGCGTGAATATGCAGACAATATTTAATGCGTTCAATAAAATAAAGATTAGCTTTAAAGATATGGATCAGGCTAATGAAGTCATGCAGCTCGTGATGGATCTATCCAATAATATTAGGATATGGGAGAATAATGGCCATACACCCAATGAAATATTTGAGAAATTTGAAAAACCAAATTTAAGGCCGCTTCCGGATAAGCCTTTTGATTTTGGTGGTATTGGGATGAGTAACGCCACCAATGTAATTGACATAAGGACGAAAGAAAAAATCGGCAGAAACGAACCATGTCCCTGTGGCAGCGGGAAAAAATA
>LSQX01281455.1_pt1 | contig 56429 bp, 48 predicted proteins | sample 654561 | NCBI WGS metagenome assembly LSQX01 (sample SAMN04489861, study PRJNA283612) | anaerobic digester metagenome | isolation source: 4 biogas reactors fed with cattle manure at either 37C or 55C with and... | place: Denmark: Kongens Lyngby | collected 2014 | reverse complement strand
CCCCCCCCTCTAATTTATAACCATTCTAAATTAAACATGCGATAAAAGATAGCTTTTTTGGCTGTTTTTTTATTCCCTGAATTTATACACCACCAAAAAGGGGTTGTCGGTCATGGGGTTGTGGTTTGCGATGATTTGGCGGCCATTTTCCTGAAGGATATCAGGGGTATACAAAGTCCAGTTCCTGCCAAAAAAATACTCCAGCAACCCCCGACTTTCCATCATATCTATTTCCCGGGGGCCAATTTCCGGTTGGTAGTAAACAATGGACCGGTCAGGATGCATGCTTTGAAAAGGGAAACGAATACCTTCTTTAAATGATGAAAAAACCAAATTATGTTGTCCCATTTTATCCTGAATAACGAATTTAAAATTATCATCAAATTCCATGGCGGCAATCCTGAATCTATTATTCTCAAAGGATTTCATAATCTGATGATTAAGAATCCGGCCCTGGCCCACAACCTCATAAGGAAGCATGATAGACTCAGATTTTTGTTCTTTGATATTAATCTCTTCAATCAGGCGGTTAATTTGCTGTTCGGAATTATTATGGACCCCAAAGCACCAGGTAATATAGGGTTGGGGAATCATTTGGGAAACATCAACTATTTCCCTGCTCAAGGGCACAAAAAACAAAACTTTATCATCATAAAAGAAAACATTATCCATAGGATCAAATGCATGGAGCGTAGATGCCACATCGTACGAAAAATCAGCATAAATCATTTTCTCTTCCTTCAAAGAATAAAACTGCAGTAATTCTTTCGAAAAGGAAGTGAACAACAATATGGAATCCTCCAAAGGATAAACCCTGATCAGTCCCATAACCTTTTCGGTTTTGACATCACGGGAAATAAGATAATTTCCACTAAGGTCAAAAAAATGAACCCTTTGAACCACCGGGTCGAGCACCACCAGTTGGTTGTTTTTTCTATCTATTGCAATATCTGTAATATAATGATACTCTCCCTGCCCTCTGCCCTGTGAATTTATTTTAAAAACGAAGTTCCCTTCTTCATCAAAGCAAAAGATTTGTTGGGATCGTTCATCAAGGATATAGTAGCGAGAATTAAAATATTCAATTCTCCTAATATCAGTGATCAGATTATCCTCTGTTGTTTCCAGCTTTATTACCTGAACCTCCGAAAAAACATCAAAAACAGAGACACTTTGGTTTTCTGTAAGATCAATACTCGATGATTGATCCGTGGTATTGCAAGAAAGAAGAACAATTCCTGCAAGAAAAAATACAAACAGGCGATATAGGTTTGTTATTGGTTTCAACATTTCCATATTCTTCCATTTTTGGGTTTAAGGCATTTTTATCAGGAGAATTGGCCGATACGATGGGCATTGCGAAACCAATGCCCATCGCAACATTCACTAAATAAAACAATTATGAAACATATAACCAGTAAAATAGCACCAATCAGTAATGGGCCGGGACCCCCAGTCTGCATATTTTTTCCAACACTGGTTAAGTCTCCCGTGCAGAGCGTACTGATGGCAAGTAATACTTCCACCTCCCTGATCACCTGGCGGTGGTTCCGGCATAGTAGGGTCACTACCAAACACATTATTCCCGATCAAAAACAAAGCACCCGCGGCAAAGGCAAGCAGTAAAAAGTTTTTACGAATGGTTTTCATAAATAGGCAGACAAAGTTTAATTGACAAAAAATTCAAGGCACAATTTATCCAACCAACTAATTAACTAATCGACTAATCAACCAATCGACAATTGCTTGTTCCCTTCTCATTTTCTCCTTACCCGGTTTCCTGCCCCTTTTTTCTTCCTATTATCTATGAAATTAAATTGGTTGCTGGTTTCTTTTTAATAAAAACCCAAATTTCTTTTGCAATCAGTTTTTTAAGGTTTTTCATAAACTTTAAACATGACACATATGTGCATGCCAAATTAAAAAAAAACACCAGTCAAGAAAAATCGCTCAGCAGGGCTTATTTATACACATTATAAATAATTTAACCCACAAAAAAATCCATATTTCAATCAAATCCTAAGTTTTGAAATGAAAAGGCTGAACAAAAAAAGTCTTTTTCATATTAACTTCTACCTCTGTTCTAGTTTTTTCGTTCGTTTAACCTTTCCGTTTTGGTATAAAAGAGAAAAATCAAAACTTGATACAATTCCGAATTTATAAATTGAAAACTTATCACCAGATATCCCTCTTACATTTTCTAAATTATTAAAAAAATCCAGGCCAGGGTCTTCTTTTAAAAAATGGACAATAAACTCGCAACCAACCGTTTTTTCGCCCTCAACCATAATAAAATCCAATATTAAGTCAATTTTTTCCTGGAGACATGGCTGGCAATCTATATTATTCACAAAAATCACATGCAACTCTTGGTTTTCATAAAACTCAACATTATGCACCTTCTTTAAATATTCCCCAAAACGATCATATCGTTTAGATTCTAAGCAAGAGGGAGCAGTCAAAATAATGAAAAAAANNAAAAAAAGCAAGAAATTATTTAAACTGTATCTTGTGCAATACCATGGTATTGATATCATAGGCTTCATTTTGAACATGACTGGCATTAAGAATAATTCCTCCTGGAGCAGGAATCAAAAAATCGACCAGATAACGGTTTCCGGGCAGCTCCAATTCACTTATTAGCTTAAAGTTTTGGTCGAAAACCGATAAAATGATTGGTTTGTCATATGCTGTTGAGAAGGTTGAAGAATTTATTTGGTATTTCACTTCTTTCCAATGAAGCCGGTAAAAAATATTGTCGTGGGCCGAAAAAACTGTTGGAAAAAACTTAGGGTTTTCAATAAAGTGCTTCCAAAGGGCATCAGGTTCATTATTTTTTACTTCCATAACAAAGTTTTTACTCAACGAACTCTTTGCCATATAAACAGTGGTTTCCTTTGTTTTCAAATCGTAAACGTAAATTTCAGAAGAACAACCCGGGTTGTAAATTAAGCTGTCACCCTTAAAATAAACGTTGAGTTGTTTTTCCGGATGTTTTTTGGCAAAGCACAGGGGAGTCTCAGGCGTATGAATAAAAAACTTCCCTGTTGAAAGGTTAAGTTCAATAAAATTAATTCCGGTTGCTCCCTCGGCATGCTTTCCAATGATTATGGCCTCGCCAATTAAGCTGTTTTTTTGCGATAGGTAACCAAGGGGGGAGGTGGAATTACTTACAAGCGAAACTAACCCCGATTCAGTTTCAAAAAGGTTTGGTATTTTTTGTTTTACTAAGCCCTGTTTATCAATTAAATACAGAAAAACACCATCATTTATAAATATGGTGTCAGTGGAGTGAACATAAATCCCATCTGCCTGCTCTACAATTTCATTGGGTCCTCGATTATCAAGCCTGGTGCGAAACAAAAATTGGTCGTTTTCTAAATCAAACCAATCAATACAATGAGTTTTTCGATTGTAAGCAATATAATAAAAAGTAGCACTATCTTCAAATGTTGAATAACCACGCTCATAATGGTTTAAGGTCAACGAATCCAGGGATATTTTTTTGGGAGAAATAATAAAAACTTCCTCAAATTTTAATTTATCCTTCTTGTTGTCGGTTGATTGATAAATACAACCAAACAAACAAATTCCAATGAAACAGAAATAAATTGATTTTTTCATTTTAGTCATTTTGAATTTAAGAACTTTTTACTTAAACGATTTTCATCACAAACTGCACGGGAAATGCAAAAAAGTAAAATTTCCCGTGCAGAAAACCACCCCTTAGGGACAGTTTAATGAATAATCACAGGGGTAATGGCTAATTTTTCTTCTACATTCTTGATAATTGTGGTAATGGGAACATTTGTGATAATATAATTGAATAACACTCCCATCACCCGGGTCTTCGCTTTCATTGGGATCTTCTCCGGCAAACACATTATTCCCGATCAAAAACAGCGCACCGGCGGCAAAGGCAAGCAGTAAAAAGTTTTTACGAATGGTTTTCATAATCCAATAATTAAAATGGAAACTAAAATTGATTTTCAGTCCGATATATCCTTTCACGGACGCAGTCTGGAAACTGCCAATTGCTAATTTCTATTTATCTTTGCCGCTACACCTCCTTTCTTTTGAGGAAGAGGGCCTGGGGTGGGAAATGCAGTTTAGTCGCTAGCAGTTTTCCGCCCCTTTTTTCTTCCGGAACTATTTCTTTCTAATTATTTTAAAACCTTAAAAAACCACAATTGGGAAATAAACTTCCCTCTTTCCTTATCTGTTTTATGTAAATTCAGGTTAAACATAAAAAAGTTTAAATAAATATGCAAGCAATGTGACTAAATAATTAAATTTTAGAATCATTCTAAATAGGACTTAGCAGACAAAACCTTATCCCGGCTGAAAGCTGCTGAGGAAAATAAACAATTAACCGGCACTCCGGATTCTCCCAACTTACTCCCTGAATTTATACACCACCAAGAAAGGGTTGTCGGTCATGGGGTTGTGGTTTTCAAGAAAGGTTCTTTCATTTAGGGTAAGCAAATCCGGATGAAAGCTTTTTGAAACCCTGTTTTCAAACCCCGGAGTAGCTTTTACCCTTTCTTCATGACCGTTTTCAATAGCAATAGCCAAATTATCCTGAATGTTTAAAAAAGTAAAAACTATTCCTTCATCGAAACTCCTGAAGACAAAGTTTTCTCCAGATTTTTTATCCACAACAACTTGCATCCAATCCGAATCAAATTCTAAAACAGCTATATGAAAGCGCGATGTTTCAGCTACTTTATAAATGTAATGATGGAGGAATTTTCCCGGACCAACGAGTTCGTGATGGAATTTATAATGCATTGGCCCTTTAGCTGAAAGCTCCTCCAGTAATAGCTTGGTTTGAAATTCGGAATTGTCATGTTTTCCAAATTGCCAATAAAAATGCAAATCTGGGTTTATCTCAGTCACATCATATACTTTTGAATCAAAAACCGGAAGTGCATAAGTGCGATGGTTTTGCTGATAAACATTAAACATTGGAATAAAAGGGATTACACCTTCAATTAAAGGATAGGGAAAGTCCTTATGAAAAACTTCTTTACTTTCTCGGCAGTAAAAGATTAATTGAAAATCGTTGAGGGCAGAAAGCAACAGATACTTTGAGTTTAAGGCAAATACTTTATTTAAACCCAGACTTTTATCCGCTGCAACATATTCTGTCTGAACATACTCTCCATCGAGAGAAAAAACCAAAACACGTTGCAGAAAAGAATCAAGAACTAATAGCTGTTCGTTAAAAGTATCAATATTTAAGTGCGTTATATAATGATACTCACCGGGTCCTCTTCCTTGTGCAGAGATTTTAAATTTAAACCTGCCAGCCTGATCAAAGCAAAAAATCTGTTGCGTCCTGATGTCAAGGAGATAAAATTTTTCTTTATGATAAACAACCTGAGAAATCAATCCAATCAAATTATCTGGGTTGGTCTTTAACTTAATTAGTTTAATTTCAGAAAACACATCAAAAACAGAAAGTGTATGATTTGCTTCAAGATCAATTGCATCTGTTCTTCTATCCATTTTACACCCAAACAAGGACAGGATCAGTTGAAAAACAACAACAATTAGAAAAGAAGATTTAAATACCTTGGTTGTCATAAAATAAGATTTTTAAAACCAGGTTGTTATTAGCAACCTGGCTGTCGATTTTCAAAGATCAAGAAAGAGATTTTAATAAATGCAAAAAGTAAATTGGTTCCCTGTCCATTTACAAACTTCGCCTGTATGGTGCCAATGTACGGGGCAATGAATCCAGCACTGCGCATTATAACCAGGAAATTCATTGCAGGTGATTGTTCCTCCGATCGGTTCTTCACTCTCTCCCGGGTCACTGCCAAACACGTTATTCCCGATCAAAAACAAAGCTCCTGCAGCAAAGGCAAGCAGCAAAAAATTTTTACGAATGGTTTTCATAATTTCTGATTTTTAGAAAACAACATAATTTTTATTGCCCGATATATCCTTTCACGAACGCAGTTTGGAAACTGCCACTTGCTATTTTCTATTTATCTTTGCCGCTACACCTCCTTTCCTTTTAAGGAAGAGGGCCGGGGTAGGAAATGCAGTTTAGTCGTTTGCGGTTTTCCCGCCCCTTTTCTTTCCTGTTTTTGTTTTTCCTGATTTCAGTTTTTATTCGTCATTCTGATAAATGTTGGAAAAGAAATCCGCAAATACGTCCCCTTCTTTCATCAACTCGAGGGGCAACAGTCCTGTAATAAGGCCTTGATTGTCAATAAGTAAAAGCTCCGCATCGTATTGCGTGGTTTCCTTTGCATAAATCGGGTGGTCAACCCAGCTTACTTTTCCTTGGTCATCAAGCTCTTCATCCCCCAAGGCCTGCATCAGGAAATACCGGTTCGACAGGTGCGAGACAATCCGAAAACCATTCTGCTGCCATCCTTGGTCAACCAACCGCTGAATTACCGGCATATTGCAGGGCGAGCAGGCGTGGGCTTTCAGGTAAAGTAATGCCATTGGCCGCCCGGCAGGTGCATTCAAAACATCAGGCATAAGCAAAGGCTCGTGAGCCAAACCAAAGTTAAGGGCAAAGGCTTCTTGCAGATTAGCAAGCTGATAGCTGAGCAGGTTGTTGTGGTTATGGCTTTGCATAAGGGTTACTTGAGACTGACTAATCTCCTGCATCTGGCTTTTTACTTTAAAACTGAGCCAAAGGGAGAGCATAAAAAAATGATTAACAGTGTTTGTATAATGTTGGTTTTCATTTATATCAAAATCTTTAATAAGGTTTAAACCACCGTTTTGAGCTTTCAATTAAGTTTCATTGTGTATAATTAAAATAATTTTGGCAGATGGAACTCTTCCTATCATGCCTGAAACCTTGAATTTATCTTTTCTAAGTTTACTTGATTGAGTTTTTTTCATTTTAGTGTATACCTTAGAATTATTGGATTAGTTTCTTTATTACTGCCTTCGGGGATTCCAATCCCTTGTGAGTTTATTATTTCTTCAGGAAGTAAATTTTCTAAATACCATGGTTGAGCAATCACAAATAACCCACTTTTATCAAAAAGAGGATAAGTTGGAAACTTAATTCCTTCTTTAAAAGTGTCAAAAACTATATATTCGCCGTTTTCCTTGAAAAAAATTAAGGAATAAAAAGAGTCTTTAAAAAAAAATTGCGTTATGATTAATGAATCGTTTTCAAGGTAGGTAGAAAACACCTGTATAAGAGAATTATTTCTCAAATAATCCTCATAATACTGACGATCCATATCTGCTTTCAGACTCTTATAGTCAAAGGTATAACTTCCAAAGTCCCATGAAATTCTGGGGTGAAGTTCACCATCTTCCAAAACAAAAATGGTGTTTGAAAAATATTCAAATAAATTGAGCTTACCATTAAAAAATTGAAATGGATGCCAGTTAAAAGCGCCAGGTAAATACCTGGTGACAAAATAAGGCAATTCACGTTGTTCTTCTATTATCATCTGCTCTTTTACTGAATAAAATAACAATTTGTTTTTCTCAAACATTTGATAAAACACAATGGTATCCCGGGAAATGTTCTTAAAGTAATGAACTGCCCTTACGCTTTCGGGCAAATGATAAGAGGAAATAAACTCACCACTTTCTCGATTATACTTCAACACCTCTCCAAACGGGGTTAGCAAATCAATACTCTGGGTAAATTCATTGATTTCAAAATCAACAATATTAATAAATTCACCCGGCCCCCTTCCTATCTTTTGTATTTTAAATAGAAACGCTCCCGAATTGTTAAAAGCAAAAACTCCCATCTGTTTCTTGTCGAAAATATAGTATATGCTGTCAGCATTAATTGTTTTTGTAACCTCACTTATCAGGCAACTTTCAGTAGATTCCAGGAAAATAATATCAACTGTCTTAAACAAATCATAAAAGGAAATATCTTCTTTCTTGTTTTCAAGGTCGATAGGAATAATATTATTTAAACTTTTCTTTTCAGTGCTGCAAGTTGTTAAGAAAATTCCTACCACAGAAATTAATATAAACATGTACTTCATAATAATTCCTTTCTTTAAATGTTTTCGAAAAGAGGCTGTCTTAAAAGTTCATTTTTAGCTAAAGAAATTTATATTACTTCGAATTTTAAGACAGCCTCAAAAAATCATAAGGTCATGCAACCCTCTGAACAGTGTTCTGGGCAGTAATCCGCCATCCAACCAGAAAACTCGCAAGAATAGCAAATACTTGGCCCAAAGTATGGGTGATTTACATACGTACTTTTACAAAACAGACAATCTCCCCAATTTCGATTTGGACCGGCACAAGTTATTCCTCCATCACCAGGCGGTGCATGAATCGGCACCGTGGGATCGGCCAGGACATTATTCCCAATCAAAAACAGGGCACCGGCGGCAAATACAAGCAGCAAAAAGTTTTTACGAATGGTTTTCATAATTTCTGATTTTAGAAAACTACATTAATCTCTTTATTGCCCGATATATCCTTTCACGGGCGCAGTTTGGAAACTGCCCATCGCTGTTTTAATTTATCCTTGCCTAAACACCTCCTTTCCTTTTAAGGAAGAGGGCCGGGGTGGGAAATGCAGTTTAGTCGCTTGCGGTTTCCCGTCCCTTTTTTTCTTCCTGAAGGAAATTTCCCTAATTATCTTAAAACTTTAATAAACCTCAATTAGGAAATATTTTTCCCTCTTTCAATCTTTTTTTTGTAAATCCAGGGTAAACATAAAATAAAAATAAAAAAGTACGCAAGAATTCTGCATAAATAATTGAAATTTAGAATCATTCTAAACATTGTTTAAAGGATAAAACCTTATTCCGGCAGAAAGCTGTTCGTATTTTTTTCTTAAAAAATTCCCATAAGATTAATCAGCCATCATATCTTTTTCATTAAAATTTATTAAATTGCAAAAGGTTTTTCTTCTTTACAATGAACCTCTTTTCGTAAGAAAATAAGCGCTCTTTTAGTTTGAAAATTGAATCAATGACCAATAAAACACCAACACTGCTATTTATTCACCCAAAAATTCAAGTTTATGAAACGCATCGCCCTTATTGCCCTGCTGGCGTTCATCGTCAGCGCCTGCAACCAGCAACCCAAAGAGACCGTAGTTAAGGAGATTGAAAAAGAGATTGTGATGGGTGAACCCGCCACCGACGGGGTGTTCATCCACATCTCGTCGGGCTATGATGATCCGCACCGGGCGCTGATGCCCCTGAAAATGGCCACCCTGATGGCCGAAGACAAGGATGTGCTGGTGTATATGGATATTGAGGCCGTGAAGCTGCTGGTAAAGGACGCCCGCGACCTGAGCCACGCCAATTTTGAGTCGGCCCATACCTACATCAGGATGCTGCTCGAAAAGAATGTGGGGGTTTATGCCTGCCCTACCTGCCTGGAAGCCGCGGGCTATCAGCCCGAGGACCTGATGGAAGGCATCCAGCTGGCCCAGAAGGACAAGTTCTTCAGCTTCACCAAAGGCAGGATCCTGACACTGGATTATTAAGCTGCAGCCCTGGCAGAGAAATAAAAAAGACTTGGAGCGGGAATCCTGATGGGGAAAAGATTTACAGCCCCTTCAGTTTCTTGATCTCGTTGAAGTGCTCGACGGTAATGCGTTCGAGGCGTTCGCGCGAGGTCTTGCGATAGTTTTCATATTCCTGCAAGACGTCGTTGAGGTCGATGGCCCTCTGGCGCGACAGGCGGCGGGCATTGCGGGTCACCACCAGCAGCACCAGGGCCAGCAAGGCCAGGATGCCCATCACCGACCATACCACCACATTGTAGAACCCCTTTTTTACGGGTTTTCCCAGGAAGGTAATGCTGTCCTTGTTGGCAATGGCCTGGTCGCGCTCGGTTTCAGTCACTTCCAGTTGCCCGGCCTGCTGTTCCAGGCGTGCGTTCACCTCCAGCAACTCGCCCTCGAGGGCGCTGATCCTTTGGCGGGCCTGGTTGAGCGAATCGAGCGACTGCCTGCGGATGTCCTGAAACATATCCTCGCGGATGGCCCTGAAGCCCTCGTAAATACGGGTGCGCCGCTGCAAGGCATCGTACTGCCCCCGAAGAGTCAAATCCTCAGGCCCGGCCTCTGCTTCCTGCCCCCGAACAGTCTGCAACGGCATCAGAAAGGACAACATCATTGATGTCAATACAACAAACATTTTACTCCATCTTCTCATGGCTGCAATTTTTTGAAAAGAAATTGAAAGGCATTCTATTATTCTCAACAAAAAATATGATATATTATTGTTTGAAGCCCCGCTTTGACTGATGTTATTTCCAGCACTTTCCCTCCGCCTTTGCCCCCAAAAGGAAATGCCATAATGACCCGGGTATTTCCCTTTTTATTAATATTCAACAAATTACCCGAAAACCCCCCGATTTTGATTATCTTTGCACGAACCAGCCCGGCCTCGGGCCCCACAATCACAATAAAAAAACAACCACCAAAAACACCAAATGGGCAGATCACAAGACAGTTTCGGAAAGAAAGAAGTAAGGAACAAAAAAGAGAAAAAGCGCAAGGAAAAGGAAAAGAAACGCCTTGAGAAAAGGGAAAAGGAAAGCAGCGGCAGCCTCGACGACATGATCGCCTATGTGGACGCCTTTGGAAATATCACCGCCACCCCGCCCGACCCCCAGGACATCAAAGAGGTTGACCCGGAAGACATCGAGGTCAGCACCCCAAAAAAGGAAGACATCCCCTACGACCCCATCCGCAAGGGCATTGTCAGCTTCCTGAACGAATCGAAAGGCTTTGGTTTCATCAAGGACACCGAAACCCAGGAAAGCATTTTCGTGCACGTGAACAACACCCTCGAGGAAATCAAGGAAGGCAACCTGGTGAGCTTCGAGGTGGAGATGGGCCCCAAGGGCCCTTCGGCCATCAAGGTAAAGGTGGCCCGCTAAGCCGTCAGCGCCCTCCCCGGCGCTGAACCCCAACAAAAAATTTTATCGCTGAATTCCTTTCCGGGAAACCCTTTCGGGCTATCCTGAGGATTTTTTGGAGGCTTATGGTCCGTTTCATGTTTGCACCATATTTGAAGTTGAACCGTAGTTTAACCGTAGTTTAACCGTTTTCAATTGGTTAAAGTACGGTTAAACTACGGTTAAACTCCAAAGATTCTATGAGCGAAAAACGAGGCAGTACCCTTCCGGGGGTTTAGTTGCCCAGGGCAATGGCCCTTCCCTTAAAGGAAGGATTGCGGAAAGGCCATTCCTCATTGACCCACTCTTTGACGGTTTCGGCAAAGGCTTGATACAAGCTGTTTTCGGTGGTACCGGTCCTGATCCACCAGGTCACCTCGGCATCATGGGCCGGATCGGCAGAGTGGTTAAGATACACGCAACCGATCATTTTACCATTTTCAGGATTGACCACCGGGTAAGCATATGATCTGCGCTGGTTAATTCTTCTTTGAAAGAAATCCATTCCCCTTGAGTTTTGCCCGTCAGGAAATCCATTGGCAGGCATATCGAGGGCAGGAACCGGTAGCCCGTAATCGGGGTCGGGCCCCCGCTGGGGGGAGGAATGATCGCTGGTCACAGTATGGGCAATCAGCGGCCGGATGATAAATTGTCCGTCTTCATAAGCGCCCGGAACATCGAAGCTGCCCGCAACGAGGGGCCTGTTTTGCGAAACGGCCGAAACAGCCAACAACAGGAAAAGGATAAAAGGGAAAAGGGTGATTCGAATTTTCATAACATCATACATTTGGGTTTGTTAATGAAGGTGATTTCTTCTTTTGTATATATAAAAACACCTTTAGTCCTAACCATCGATTTTTTTCTTAATTAAAGTTAGGCCGATACACCGGATCAGGAACGGGAAAAATCTTTCAAAAAGCAGTGATTTTTTACAATCCTGGCTTACAAGGAGGCAAAAAAACTCAATGGTTGGCCGTTACCATCAGTTTCTGAAAACAACAACAGCCAATATTTTTGAGGTCTTTCCCTGGCCTTCCGGGGAAAAACCGTTGGCCGGAAAGCCCTTGAAGGTCCCGAAACCCTTCCCCTGGAAAGGCTCAGGAGTTTTTGAAAAAAATTATCTAAAATCTAATGATATTTGCTTTTCATTGTATAAATTAATAAATTTACCTGTTGAAAACCTTCCTCCCTTAGGTTTCCTTACCTGTTTGTTTTTTGGGTTTACCGAATTATTGAATCAAATTAAAAAATAACGGAAACGCGGCATGAACCTGGCTGTTTTGCGTGACTGCTACTTAATCCTGTTCATAACAACCAAAAATCAAACCCATGAAAAAAAACATCCTGTCCATTGCACTCATGGTGGTGGGGTTGATCCTGCTGATCCTTTCCTTTATGGGGATTGGGAAAGGCGGGAACCTGGAGATCAAGATCGATGAGGCCCCCCTGATCATGCCGGCTGCCCATAAGGTGTATGCCAACCCTGACGCCCTCGACGGGCAGTATTATTTGTTCAAGGCCAAGATCACCAACACCGGGAGCGGCACCCTTGAAGATGTGGTGGTCAGGTACGAAGTCCCCGGATATATTGAATGGACCGAACTGACCACCGTTGGAAGAATGATCCCGGGGCAATCGGTGGTGGTGAGCTGTTACCCGGTCTTCGATGCGAAGATCACGGAGAAGACCACCGAATCGGTTGAAAAGACCAATATTGAAGTGGCCTGGGACGGGGCCGATGACGGCGACATCCTGAGGGAAGCCTTCACCTTTAAGATGTTGAACCGCAACGAATATGCCTATACCAATATGCCCCTGGATGAGATCCTGAGCTGGAATGATTTTTTCGACAACCAGGTATTATTACCCTGTTATGTCACGCCCAACGATCCCATCGTAAAATACTATACCCAGGTTGTCCAGGAAAAGGTTTTGAGAGGGGAAGCGGCTGGCATATCGAATTCGCCCGAAGAGGGGGTTCGATTTCTGATGGGCTTATATGAAGCGACGCGGCTGGCCCATATGGTTTACAGCGCCACGCGGGGAATGCCCCAGTCGTTGCAAGACATTCAAACCACGGTACAGCACTTGCGGCTTCCGCGGGAGGTGATCACGGGCAACACAGGGCTGTGTATTGAGCTTAGCCTCTTGTATGCCAGCGTGTTATCGTCGGCAGGAATGGATCCGGTCATTTACCTGGTGCCCCAGCACGCCTACCCCGGTTTTAAAATGGGCGGGCAATATTTTGCCATCGAATCCACGGGGGTCGGCGGGGAAGGACTGGGCGGCACCCTTTCGGCCGAGCAGGCCTTTCGCGTGGGGATGGGTGAACTCGACACCCTGATCATGGCCCTGCAAAACGGGATGCAGGGATATTCGGTAGTGGATATCCACGCCCTCAACCAGCAGGGGGTAGTAAGCATGAACCTCGAGGACAACGAATTCCTGAGGAGGAAAGTGGATGAGATCGCCCAAAACTTCGAGGGGCGAGGGCGAAGCTTCCGCAATGCCACGCAAAACCTGCAGCCGCAGCAAGCCAGCGTGGCCCGATTTCCCGGCCCCCTCTCCTTTGCCATTCCTTCCGGCTGGCAAACCTACCCATACCCGGCCCCCAATTTCCCGCTGCTGATCGCCCAGGTCATCTCGCCCGACCAAGCCGCCTCGGTTTCCGTATACGACATCCCGGCCAACAGCGCCCAGAACGCCATGGTTCAACTGGTCCAGTATTTCGCGCAAATGGGCCTGAACCTGCAATATTCAATTGAGGGCAACCGGGTCCAGGGCGCTTCCAGCAACTATGCGGCAGTCTTCCAGTGGAAGGGACGCATTGCCCCGGGGCCTAACGGCTATCGCCTGGTGGCCATAGGCGCCGACCAAAACTACTACCAGCATTACGCTGGCACCATTAACTCGATTTATAACAGCATAAACTAAGCGGCCATGAAAAGAAACCTCTTTTTCGTCCTGTTGTTAGGCTGTGCCATGGGGCTGATGGCGCAGACGGAACCCCTGAAACAGAAGCTGGAAATACGCCTTGACTCGATCGGCAATGCCAACTTCAAAGTCTCGATGACTATGAACGCCAACCAATGGCAGGTGTGGCTGCAATCGGTGGGAAACAATCCTGCGGTGATGAAACGGATGATGGAACGGGCGCTACCGGGTTATTTCCTCGACGATTTCGACCTTCAGAAGAACGACATGGAACGCTCCTTTGAGTTCATTTTCAAGGCTTATGGCGTTTGCGAGATAGACCGCCACGGGAAATGGATTATGAACACGGAAGAAAAAAACGCCGACATTACCACCCTCAGCGAGCGGAAATTTATGATGGTGACCATGGACACGGAAAACAATATCCAGAACACACAATACCTTGATTTTCCGAAGGAAGCCAAAAACATCATCATTAGCCAGGACGCTTACGACAACACCCAGTTTGAGTTTGACATGGCTTCCCCCGGGCCACAGAAAGGCTGGATGCTATGGAGCGGCATAGGCCTGCTGCTGCTGGGAGGCGGATGGCTGGCCGCGGGAAGGCTACGTAAATAGGGTTATTGTGGCTTTTGACCCTGCGATGATCGGGATCAATTCCCTGGCTCCTATGGGCATTAAGTTTTCAACACCCTTCCTTTTCCTTTCCGGGTCCGTTCAATAATGTGTAAATTCGCAGGAAAATCCCCCGAATGATCACACCCGAGACCAAGGAAAAAATCATGGACGCCGTTCGCATCGAAGAAGTGGTGGGCGAGTTCGTGAATCTGAAGAAGCGGGGGGTAAACCTCATCGGGCTTTGTCCCTTTCACAATGAGAAGACGCCCTCGTTCAACGTAAACCCGGCGCGGGGCATCTTCAAATGCTTTGGCTGCGGCAAGGGGGGCGATGCAGTGAGTTTCCTGATGGATCACGAGCATTACACCTATCCCGAGGCGTTGAAATACCTGGCAGGCAAGTATGGCATCGAAATCGAGGAGGAGGCACCCTCGCCCGAGCAACAGCAGGCCATGGACGAAAAGGAGAGCCTGTTCAACCTCACAGCCTTTGCTCAGAAATATTATGAGGAGATTCTGCACCAGCACGAAGAAGGCAAGGCCATCGGGATGACCTATTTCAAGGAGCGGGGCTTCACGCTCGAGACCATCAAGAAATTCGGTCTGGGCTATTCACTGGCCCAGTGGGATGCCTTCACCCAACACGCCAAAAAGCACGGTTACAAAAAGGAATACCTGCTGAAGACCAGCCTTACCAAGGAAAAGGATCAACAGATGTACGACAGTTTCAGGGGGCGGGTCATCTTCCCCATCCAAAACCTGTCGGGGCGGGTGCTGGGCTTCGGTGCGCGCATCCTCACCAGCGAGAAGAACAAGCCCAAATACATCAACACCGCTGAGAGCGACATCTACCACAAGAGCAAGGTGCTCTACGGCTTGTATTTTGCCAAGAGCACCATTTCGCGCGAGGACAACTGTTACCTGGTAGAGGGCTATACCGATGTCATTTCGATGCACCAGGCGGGCATCGAAAATGTCATTGCCAGTTCGGGCACTTCGCTGACCAGCGAGCAAATCAAGCTCATCAGGCGTTACACAAGCAACATCACCCTGCTGTTCGACGGCGACCCCGCGGGCATCAAGGCGGCCTTCCGCGGCATCGACATGATACTGGAGGAAGGGATGAATGTAAGGCTGGTGCTGTTTCCCGATGGCGAAGACCCCGACTCCTACGCCCGTAAATACCGCCCGGTGGAGGTGAAGGAGTTTGTGGAAAAAAACGCCCTCGACTTTATCTCGTTCAAGACCCGGCTTTTGCTGGGGGAGACGCAGAATGACCCCATCCGCAAAGCGGGCCTCATCCGGGAGATTTCGCAGACCATCTCGCTGATCCCTGAGCCCATTGCCCGCACGCTTTACATCCAGCAGTGCAGCGAGCTGATGGAAATTGACGAACGCTTGCTGGTGGCTGAAGTCAACAAGCTACGCCGGCAGAAGATGCAGCGCGAACGAGGGCATGAGCCCCCGCAGGAGCTTCCTGAACCCCGTCCTGAGGCTGGGATTCAGCCGGAAACCCAGAAAATCACCAACGGCCACCAGGAACGGGAAGTGATCAGAATGCTGCTGCAGCACGGGGAGAAAAAAATTGAGTTTAAAGTGGCCGACGAGGAAGGGAGGCCTGTAGACATAGCCATTCGGGTGGCCGACTTCATCGTTGATGACTTCAGCGACGACAAACTGGGTTTTGACAATGCTGCCTGCCAGGCCATTTTCGACATCTATGCCGGGCATCGGCTGAAGGACACCACACCCACCGAACAGACCTTTTTCAATCACCCCGAACCCCTTGTGCGCGAACTGGCCGTTGACCTGCTCAGCACCCCATATACCCTGAGCGACAACTGGAAAAACCGCCATCGCATCTTTGTGAAGACCGAAGAAGAAAACCTGAAGCTAAGCCTGATTGAGGTATTGTATGCCTTTAAACTCAGGCGCCTGGAAAAAATGATCGAGGAGAACCAGGAGCAACTCAAGGCTGCCACCGAGGAGGAAGAGGCCCTGCAGTTGCTCGACAACGACAGTAAGCTCAAAGCTAAGCGCAGCCTTTTTGCCAAAGAACTCAGCCGCATCATCACCCGCTGAACCCCGCCCGGAACCAATCCCAAAAGCTCAGCCCTTCCCTGGCGTCCGCTTACGGACAGAAACTTCTCTTTCCGGACAAATTCTCGGGCAAGGATTGCGGCATCCACAAAAAAAACGTCTTCAATCAGGAAATTGGAAAAAATAAAAAACTCATCAAAGGCGTGTCTGGCTTTAATCGGATAAGAAAAATAAAATATTTCATCAAAAAGAGGGGGTTTTGGTACAGATTATGATGGATAAATGTGCAACCATTTTCTGAAATTTCCTTTCATCATTATTCTGCATTGCCATGAAACAAGCACCATTCGATCAACAGATCCATCCCGCACTTGAACGCGAGGAACTCTGGAGAAAAGGCGATTTGCGTCCGTTCTCCAAACGTGAAAAAATTGAGGCTATATCAGTCCACCTGCTCCGGCTGATCTTCCTGTTTATCCTGTTGCTGGGGGTGTTGAACTCATAGCTTCCCGGCAATGAATTCTTCGGGTTACAACCCCTGCCCAACAGCAGATATGGCCTGAAAGGCCAAAATAAGCATCCTGGCTGAAGGGCCCCTTCAACCGTGCCTTGAAACCTCTAAAACCGCTTCCTCCCGGCGGTTTTTTGTTTTGCCTGTTTTTTTGATTGCCTGAATGCCTCAAACTTTTTACCTTTGAGGTTTGTAAAAAACCTCAAGCTATGAATAAGATTCGTTTTAGAATGCTTACGGCCGTCCTGTTTTCAACGATGATGCTGCTGGCCTCCTGCGGCAATGCCCGAAATACCGAAAACCAGGACCAGGACTTGCAGGCCCCTGCCAGGCAACAAGTGGAAGAGAAGGATCAGATGGTAATGATCACAACCGAAATGGGTGAAATCACCCTGATGTTGTACAACGAGACTCCCGGCCATCGTGACAATTTCCTGAAATTGGTAGAAGAAGGTTATTACAATGATTTGCTTTTCCACAGGGTGATCAAATCCTTTATGATCCAGGGGGGAGACCCAAACTCAAGGGATGCGGAGCCCGGCCAGCCTCTGGGCAATGGCGGTCCCGGATATACGGTACCTGCAGAAATCGTCCCCGAACTGTTTCATAAGAAAGGCGCTTTGGCAGCGGCTCGTTTGGGCGACCAGATGAACCCCCAGCGTGCCTCCTCCGGATCGCAGTTCTACATCGTCCAAGGCAAGGTGTGGACCCCTGAAGAGCTTGATATGATGGAACAGCAGCGCGGGCATGCCTTCACCCCCGAGCAACGGCAGGCCTATACCACCATAGGAGGCACTCCTCACCTCGATGGCGGCTATACCGTATTTGGCGAAGTGGTGAAAGGTCTGGAAGTGCTCGATAAGATCGCCTCGGTGCAGACTGCTCCCGGCGATCGTCCTGTGGAGGACGTAATAATGAAGATTCAGGCCGTGAAATAAACTACTATTGCAATGATCGAAAAAATTAAAGCCCTCTTGCAGGAGGTAGAGGCCTTTCGCGCCGAGACCCATGAACAGGTGGAAGCCTTCCGGGTGAGGATGCTTTCAAAGAAAGGGATCATCCCTTCGCTGTTCCAGGATTTCAAGGGGGTGGATCCGGCGCTGCGGAAGGAAGTGGGGCAGCACCTCAATGATCTGAAGGACCGGGCAACCGAAAAAGTGAACCAGATAAAGGACCTGCTTGACCAGGCCTCCGGCCCCAAAGACGGCCAAGAGCATCCCGACCTGAGCATGCCCGCCGATTTTGCTCCCCTGGGATCACGTCACCCCATCTCCATTACCCGCAACCGCATCAACGGCATCTTCGAACGCATCGGCTTTGTGGTGTCGGAAGGCCCCGAGATGGAAGACGACTGGCACAACTTCAGCGCCCTTAACTTCCCTGAAGAGCACCCTGCACGCGACATGCAGGACACCTTCTTTTTTGGCAAGAACCCCGATTTGGCGCTGCGCACCCACACCAGCTCAGTACAGGTACGCGTGATGGAAAGCCAGAAGCCCCCCATACGCACAATATCCCCGGGAAGGGTATTCCGGAATGAGGCCATCTCGGCCCGGGCACATTGCATCTTCCACCAGGTGGAAGGGCTGTACATTGACAAGGGCGTTTCGTTTGCCGATATGCGGCAGACCCTGTTGTATTTCGCCCGCGAGATGTTTGGTGAAAAGACCCAGATTCGCCTAAGGCCTTCCTTTTTCCCCTTTACTGAGCCCTCGGCAGAAATGGATGTGTCGTGCAACATTTGCGGGGGGCCCGGATGCCCCATCTGCAAGTACAGCGGCTGGATAGAGGTGATGGGATGCGGGATGGTAGACCCCAACGTATTGAAAAATTGTGGCATCGACCCCGAGGTCTATTCGGGATATGCCTTTGGCATGGGCATCGAACGCATCGCGATGAACATTTTCCAGGTCCGCGACCTGAGGATGTACTTTGAAAACGACCTGCGTTTCCTGCGGCAATTCAAATCTGCCCTTTAGCAACAAGGCTTATTCCTGAAAAAGAAAACACTGCCCGGGAGGTCAACCCCCCGGGCTTTTTTGTTATGAAGCCTGGGATTTCGTAGCCTTCATATTTTCTTCAAAAAAATATTCTTTTTGCTGTAACATTTAAAGGCCTGTATCGTCTTACCACTGAAACGCAAACAAACCCTGGCTTATGAAACCACAAAAGAACACGAAACTGGTCCTTTTTATCCTGTTGGCCACCCTCTTTATTCTTCCTTCCTGTACTTATTCTGAGGGCAAGGTAACGCGAGGTGAAGGCGAGGTCATTACCTCCACCTTCCCCCTCAGCGATTTTGATGAGATTGACCTACAGGGCGCTTTCAATGTGACGCTTTTACAGGGCAGCCCTTTACAGGCGGTCATTGAGACCGACGAGAACCTGATGGATCTCCTGCTGGTGGAGGTCAGGGGCAAAACGCTTTATGTCAGCACCACTCGCGATGTAGTGCTTAAGCCCACTAAAATGAACCTGACCATCTCCTACCCGGCCTTACGGCAGATAACTGTAGGCGGGGCCTGTAAGATCCACTCGGAAGAGGTGGTTCAGAGCGAGGATTTGCATTTTGATATCAGCGGAGCAGCCGAAATAGACCTTGCCATCGTGGCTGATGCCTTGCACACCCAGCTTGCGGGTGCCGGCAGCATTACCTTTGAAGGGAAGGCCATTGAACATTACATTGACTTGGCAGGCGCCAGTAGCCTCAGCGCCAAAGACCTCTTGACGGAGGTTACCGAAATTGACCTCAGCGGGGCAGGCTCGGCAAATGTTTATGCCAGCCAAAAGTTAAAGGCAAGCCTCAGCGGGGTGGGTTCCATCAAATATTATGGGAATCCACTGGAAACAGACATCAATAAATCAGGGCTGGGAAGCATTCGCAGCGCTGAATGACATAAACGACATTCCCTCTTCAACCATCAAATCAATTGTAGTACCCTTTAATACCCAACGACCTTGAAAACAAGTGTTTTTTTGAAGACCCTCGCAGCCATCACCTTGATTTCCCTTCCCCTGCTGATCTCAGCCCAGCATTATGTAATGGATCCGTTTACCGGCGTCAAGGCGGGCAGCGTTTTTTCCATTGTCCTTTACCAGGGCAACACGTATGAAGTACTGCTGGAAACCGACAGCACCCTGGTTCCTGATATAGGCATAAAGGTAAAAGACAATCTGCTTGAATTTGAATATACAGGCAGTGTTCGCAACCTCGAACGCATCACAGCCCACGTGACCGCACCCCAATACCTCTTGCTGAATGGAAGTTCGGCAAGTTCCTTTAAAACGGAAGTACCCCTCAACACTCCTTCACTGAAGCTGGTAGGCAGTGGAGCCACCAGCTTCACCCTGGAGATAGAGACTGAGCTCCTGACCTCGGAGTTCAGTGGGGCCACCAATGCCACCCTTAGCGGAATGGCCAGCGTTCACCAGCTTAAAGCTTCAGGCGCCTCCCAGTTAAAGGCCTTTGAGCTTGCCACGGTAACAACAGAGGTGAATATTTCGGGGGCTTCTTCAGCCAAGGTAGATGCCTCCAGCGTACTCACAGGGCATGTAAGCGGAGTCTCCACCCTTGGGGTGAAAGCCACACCTGATACTCAAACCGTTGAATTATCGGGCCTTTCAAGCATCGTTGATGCGGATAACAAGGTCGTTACCCAGTCGCAGGTTCTCTCTGATACCGTCAGGGTAAGGGTAGGCTCGCGCGAGGTGACCATCGTCGACGGCGATGATGTCACCACACGCAGGATTCCGAAAGTGCGTTCCTTCCGGAAAAATTGGGCCGGCTTCGAACTGGGTATCAATGGCTTAATGACTCCCGACCACAGCATCAACCTGCCTTCCGAACTCGGTTATCTAGACCTGCGCTATGAGAAATCAGTAGCTGTCAACCTCAACCTGTACCAGCAAAACCTGGCCCTGATGGGTGATGTGCTTGGTCTTTACACAGGTATCGGGCTGGGCTGGAACAACTACCGCCTGCCCAACAATATCCTGCTGGTAAAGGGCAGCCATGAACTGGAACACATTGTACCGGATACCGATCTGCCCTATAAAAACAAGCTTACCATGATGATGGTCAATGTGCCGCTGATGCTTGAATTGCAAACGCGCTCGCATTCTGAATTCTCCAAATTCCACCTTGCTGCAGGTGTGAACCTTGGGGTAAGACTCAGCTCGCACACCAAGCAGGTGTATAAACTTGACGGCAAGAAGGATAAGGTAAAAACACACGAGGACTTTTACATCAATCCTTTCCGCTACGACCTGCAAGCCAGAATGGGATGGGGCAAGATCAACTTTTTCGCCTCCTATTCGCTCAACAGCCTGTTTCGCGATGGTAAAGGCCCCGAAGTTTATCCCTTCAGCATTGGCTTGCGCATCCTTAACTTCGACTAAGCGTTACCCCGCAATATTTTCCCATGCCAGTCCCGTTTCGGGGCTGGCATATTTTTTTCTGAATTGGGGACTTTTTTATAATTTTACAGGCCCAAATAAAAAGCAAAAAAATATGTCAGGTCACAGTAAATGGTCAACCATCAAGCGCAAGAAAGGCGCCCTCGACGCCAAGCGTTCAAAGATCTTTTCGAGGATTATTAAGGAAATTACCGTAGCCGTGAAAGAAGGTGGCCCTGACCCGGAAGGCAATCCCCGCTTGCGACTGGCCATTGCCAACGCCAAGGGCGCCAATATGCCCAAGGACAATGTGCAGCGGGCCATCTCAAAGGCAGGCGACAAATCGGCAGGGAATTACACCGAGGTGACCTATGAAGGCTATGCAAATTACGGGGTGGCCGTTTATGTGGAATGCCTTACCGACAATCTGCAGCGCACCGTAGCCAACATCCGCTCTTACTTCAACAAGCATAACGGCAAACTCGAAACCAACGGCGCCCTGAGCTTCATCTTCGACCGCAAGGGAGTCTTTACCCTGCCCATGGGAGATATCGACGAAGATGAGTTTATGCTGGAAGTAATCGATGCCGGAGCCGAAGAGGTGGAAACCGAGGACAATTTTTTCACCATCTACACGGCCATGGAAGATTTTGGCAGTATGATGAAAAAACTCGAGGAAATGGACATTGAAGCAGAAAATGCTGAGCTGCAGCGCATCCCGAAAACAATGGTAAAACTCGAAAAGGAACAGGCCCAAAAAGTGATGAAGCTTATTGATATGTTTGAGGATGACGACGATGTTCAGAATGTTTTTCACAATCTCGAACTCACCGACGAAATGATGGAGGAGATGTAGGGAAGTTGATTTTTGTTTACCAGTTATTTGGTTAATATTTATCGTGGAAATGAAAAGCCATAGGACAGTTCCAGACCCACAAAATTAAAGTATCTGGAAATATCGCCATAACTTTCAAAAGGAAGATTGTAAAACCTGTATGTTGCCTTCCTGCACGGGAAAGGCGAGTAGTTCAATGCCAGATTCAAACTTAATAGGTTATTCCGTACAGTTAGATACGACAACCCTACCTTAGCAAAAGAAAATGCACTAAAAGGGCTTTGAACAGATTCATCGTAGGAAAAAAAATCAACATACTCCTCATTGGGACTAATATACCACAAACTGATCCCTCCATAAATTTTCTTTTCCTTTTCATAGGAAATTCCTACACCCGCCTCAACAAAAAAGTAACGGCCCAAGGTCGGAAATACAATCCTGCGTTTGCTCGGTCCTCTGTCAAAATATTTGGCAGCCGACAAAGAAAAGGTGGGCATTACAGGGCTTGAAAACAAAAAACCATTTAAATGATAGTCAATATGCTCGAGACCGGGATATGTCAATGGAGCTTCAAAATCGTAACTGATATAATAATTTCTGGTTGTTAAACCAATGCTGGCTGAAGCAAGCATTCCAGGGCTTAACTTGCGGCGGTATGAAAACTGACCCTGAAAATTTTCTGTAAAGTCTGTATTTAACAAGGGTTCGCCATAGTGCCTAATTGACAAGCCCTGCGTAATGTTTGCATTGGCTGTTATGGAAAATATGTTTTTGGGCAAAAGGCAGTTTTTGTTTGGTTGCGATTTGGCTTGCCATACAAAACCAATTGCCACCAGGCAGCAAACAATAATGATTTTTTTGAAGTTCATTTTACATGTTTTGTTTCAAAGTTTTTTTGGCAGGTTCACAAAAACAAAACTTAAAAAGTTTGGTTAATGGTGGTTCCTAACTATTGGGTTTTCAACAAGCGGAAACCCGTATTTAAGATAGATACCCAAATGTCCGAAACCAACTTTGAAATTTGTCCGGAAATAATCTACATCACCTGATCTCTCAAAGTAACCAGCTCCATATTTTATTGGCGCCCAATTGAAAACCAAACCTGTTTCAAGCCTTTCATTTTTTGAATTAAGTCTGGCAAAACCCGCAGTCATGATAAAGCTTGAAAAAAAACTCCCTTTATTATTTAAAAAAAACACTGACTCACTCAAAATGGAAAGCCCATTGACATAGTCAAAATTTTCAATTATTTGCGCTCCGTTCAGTTTTGCAAGGATACTGTAGTTTAAATGCATGCCTGCCGATACCGTAGGTGCCCATTTCCTTTGCATTGGCAAATTTTGGCCAAAATCCTTGGTTACCAGCAAGGGCAATGACAATACCTGCCAGCCAACATCCATTGAAAACCTTCGTTTAATAATTTTATCAGCCTCCAGCGGATATTTAAAAACAAAAGCAGAACTGGGTTTTGAAAGGTTTAAACCGGTGGTTATTATTAAATTTTGCCTTATTATTCTTGAATAAATGGCGCCAAATCCTGGCACAAAGCCAAACCCGGGATTTAAATAACCTAGATCACCCTGTTCAAAAATGGGTGGTACCCCAATGCCCAAAGATGCTTGCAATCCAACAAAACCCTTTAGGTTTTTATTGGGTTGTCCGCTTGCCGGCAGAAAAGAGACCAACAGCAAGAGGGCAGGCAGCAGTTTTGCTGCCTGCCCTCTTTTTTTTATTAGTTTAACAAAGTAGGATCTCACTGAATCGTTAATTTTAGTTAATGCTCCTAACAGTGGCGGAGCACTTTTGTAAGAGTTAGGCTCCGCTGCTCTTTTTTTTAAAATTCATGTTCGAAAAATAAAAAAAAAAAAACGATTTTTTCCAAATAATTTTTCGATTTTTACTAAATTTTTTCACACATAGATCATTTACAGTTATTCTATTGGCTGAAAAACTACTTTGAAATTCCTTATTAATAATACGGAAAGCTTGTAATAATAAGGTTGATACAGGTTTGAAAAACCAATATTGCCCAGTTTTTAGAAGAAAAGTACTTTTTTAAGCTTTGCCAGTTAAGCAATTCAAATTGTTTCAAGTTTCTACTTACTGGAATAAAAAAAAAGAGGCCGTCTCGAACTTTTGAGACGACCTCTTTTCTAACACCAGTAGAAGTTTATATTTCCTGGTTTTTATGGTTGTCCTTGAAGGCAACGATCTTAAGGGTATCGTGGGCAATCACCAGTTCTTCGTTGGTGGGCACCACCATTACCTTCACGGGTGAGTCATGTCGTGAGATCAGTTCGAGTTTGCCCCGGATGCCGGTATTGCGCTCAGGATCAAACTGAACACCCAGAAACTCGAGGCCTTTGCACACGGCTTCGCGGGTTTCGGGGCCATTCTCGCCCACGCCACCTGTAAAGACGATAAGGTCGACACCACCCATGGCAGCGGCATAGGCGCCGATGTATTTCTTGATTCGATAGTAATACATTTCAAGGGCCAGTTGCGATCGTTTGTGATCTTCATTAAAGGCTGCGTTTTCAATGTCGCGCATATCATAAGATATTCCGCTGATTCCCAGCACACCGCTCTTTTTGTTGATCAGGTTGTTAGCCTCTTCTACGTTCAGGCCTTTTTTCTTCATAATATAAAGCAGTGCCCCCAGGTCGAGGTCTCCTGAGCGGGTGCCCATCATCAGGCCTTCCACCGGGGTGAGTCCCATGGAGGTATCTACTGACTTGCCATTCTTGATAGCAGCAATGGAGGCTCCGTTACCCAGGTGACAGGTGATGGCCCTGACGTTGTCCTGACGCATAAAAAGGGCGTCGCAGGCACGCTGGAAGACATACTTGTGGCTGGTTCCGTGGAAGCCATAGCGGCGGATCTTGTCCTCCTCATAGAGCTCGTAAGGCAGGCCATACATATAGGCGTGCTGCGGGATCGTTTGGTGGAAAGCGGTATCGAACACAGCCACCATAGGTACCTGGGGCAGGAGTTTTTTCATCGAGACAATCCCTTTGAGGTTGGCGGGGTTGTGCAGCGGCGCAAGCTCAATGACCTCTTCGATGTTTTTCATTACTTCTTCTGTGATCAGGGCGCTGGCGCTGAAATTTTCTCCCCCGTGAGCTACACGGTGTCCAACGGCAAAGATATCCTCAACAGTTTCAATCACGCCGTGATCTGGATCGAGCAGTGCTTTCAGAATCAGGTTGATTCCTACTTCATGATCGGGCACATCCTGGATCACCATATAGGTTTCCTTGCCTTTGGGCTGATGCTTCAGCTCACTGTCTTTCAAGCCAATGCGGTCGAGTAGGCCCTTGGCAAGCAGTTCGGCATTGTTAGCCATATTGATGAACTGATACTTGATGGAGGAACTCCCGCAGTTAAGCACTAATATTTTCATTTCTTAATTGGGATTGATTGGAATGTATTGAAAAAAGATTTAGTTTTTTTTGATGGGTAATTATTTTCCTGCGGCCTGATTTACGGTAATGGCAACCAGGTTCACGATATCGTCAACTGAGCAACCCCTTGAGAGGTCGTTGATGGGAGCTGCCATACCCTGGAGCACAGGCCCCACGGCTTCTGCTCCTGCCAGGCGCTGTACCAGCTTATAGGCAATGTTGCCCACCTCAAGGGTCGGGAACACCAGCACATTGGCTTTGCCTGCGATAGCACTCCCGGGGGCCTTGCTTTTTCCGATTGTTTCCACGATAGCTGCGTCGGCCTGCAGTTCGCCGTCAATCATCAGGCTGGGATCCATCTCTTTGGCCAGGCGGGTGGCTTCAATCACTTTGTCGCACATGGGGTGCTTCGCGCTGCCCTTGGTGGAGAAGCTCAGCATGGCCACGCGGGGCTCCATGCCCACAATGGCACGAGTGGTCTTGGCAGTGGTAACGGCAATTTGGGCAAGCTCTTCAGCAGTAGGATCGGGATGCACCGCACAGTCGGCAAACACGATAATGCCATTGTCGCCCCATTGCGCTTCCTTCATGATCATGATGAAGGCGCCTGAAACCACACTGATGCCGGGCAGTGTCTTCACAACCTGAAATGCGGGTCGCAATACGTTGCCCGTAGAGTTGGCTGCTCCGGCTACTTCCCCATCGGCCTCACCGTTCTTGATGAGCAGGGTAGCCAGGTAAAGGGGGTCGGCAACCAGTTCATAAGCTTGCTCACGAGTCAGGCCCTTGTTTTTGCGAATCTCAAAAAGCATATCGGTAAAATAGTCCCTGCGTTCCCAGCTGAGGGGGTCAATGATCGTGGCTTTTTCAACTGAAGCCAGGCCGTGTTGTTTGGTCATATCGAGGATCTCTTGACGATTGCCCAGCAGGATGATACGGGCGATGCCTTCCTCAAGGATGATATTGGCCGCTTTCAGGGTGCGCTCTTCGGTGCCCTCGGGCAAAACAATGATCTTGTTTTCCTTTTTGGCCTTTTGCTTAATGGATTCTAATAATTGCATACGAAAGGATTCTTTAGGTGACTGATTTTGTTATCATTAAAAGACGCGCAAAATTAGGATTTATTTATGCCGGGGCAAAGGAAAACTGTATTTTTTTTCACCGGTTGGAGGCCACTGAAACCCTGATTTGTTATTTTTTTCACAAGCTTGATTTTTGCTTTTGGAATCAGGGCAGGCCAAAAACCACTACCTTTGCAAAAAATCAGGTCATGCAAGCAGACAGGACCCTCTTCAGCCGCATCATCCTCTTCCTGGCAATGCTTCCCCTTAGCCTTCCCCTGCATGCAACCCGGGATAGCATCCCCCTGATCTTCACCTTCTCTGAACCAGCCCCTGCCTTTGAGAACAGTGCCTGGCTTTCAAAAGTAAAATCAGAAACCTTCGCCGAAGACACCATACAGCTCATCAGCACCTCAGCCTATTACGGCAGCAGGCACCTGCTGCCTGCAAGGACCATTCACCCTGAGCCCCTGCCCGACACCCGCCACAACGACTGGATCCTTTGGGTAGTTATTCTGGGCCTGGGAGGTATTGCCATGGCCCACCTGTTGTTCCCCATGCGCACCAGGCAGTTCTTCAGGGCCACCCTGGGCGGACCGCATTTCAACCAGATGGAGCGTGAAGGCGGTTTCTTTGACGAGACCCCGTTCTGGCTCATGTTCGTCAACTACCTGCTGATGCTTTCCCTGCTGATATACCTCACCCTGGAACACCTGAGGCCTACCCAATTCCCTCATAGCCCCCTCCCCGCTTTGGTGTTTCTGATTATTCTGGGTTTGCTGATTGTGTATTATCCCCTGAAGCGAATGCTGACAAGCTTCCTTGCCTGGGTATTTCACACCCAGGCCACCAACGAAGCCTATATAAAAAACCTGTTCCTGTTCAACAACCTGGCAGGAATTCTGATCCTCCCCTTTGTGGTTTACCTGGCCTATACCCCCACCCTGACCGGACTGTATTTGGTATGGGGGATGCTCGTCCTACTGAACCTGGGCAAGATGTTGCGCGGAACCCTCATTGGGTTTCAGCAACCCGGCTTCTCGGTGTATTACTTAATTTTGTACCTTTGTGCCATCGAATTGGCCCCCTTGCTGATCCTCGCCAAGGCTGCCGCTAACGTTCTTAACGCCCTGTAATCAGGCTTTTTCTGATGGATGCTTCAATTCGTTAACCAATAAAATTAGGAGAAGGCGCTTTGAAAATCAAACATGTTTTAATATCCCAACCTGCACCTGAAGGGGAAAAATCGCCCTATGCTGATCTTGAAAAACAATTTAACCTCAACTTGACCTTTCGCAAACTGATCAAGGTCGAACGCATCAGCGCCAAGGAATTTCGTCAGCAGCGTGTTCATATTACTGAATTTTCCGCTCTGATTTTCACATCCAAGCACGCCGTTGACCATTTCTTTGCCCTGGCCGAGGAGATGCGCGTTCAGGTCTCCGAGCAGATGAAGTATTTCTGCACTTCTGAAGCCATTGCCCTTTACCTGCAAAAATATGTTCAGTACCGCAAGCGGAAAATTTTCTTTGGCAAGGCACAATTCAACGACCTGCTCGATATCATCCGCAAACAAAAAGACGAAAAATACCTCTTTGTTTGCGCAGAGAACCATCAAAATGACATTCCGCAAATGATGGACCAATACAAGGTGAATTATACCTTTGCCCCCATATACCGCACCGTCCCCGAAGACGTTACAGACCTTGATATCAACGCGTTCCAGATGATCATTTTCTTCAGTCCCTTTGGGGTTGCCTCCTTGAAGAAAAACTACCCTGATTATAAGCAGGGCGATGCTATTATTGGCGCATTTGGCGATGCCACCGCACAGGCTGTTGAAGACGAAGGGCTCACCCTGCACATCAAAGCCCCAAGCGAGAAATTTCCTTCCATGGCTATGGCCATGGCCGACTTCCTGCAGAAGAACAAAAAGTAGGGCAGCCGGAAGGCAGACCTGTTTTCTGTCTGGGCCCCAAACAAACCGACCACAAGGCTTGCATGCAAACCTTCAGGAAAAGCGAACGCCTCTGTACCTTCCGTTTGAAAGAACTGCTTTTCAACCAGGGGCAGGGCTTTTTCGTTTACCCCTTTCGCATTGTTTACCATGGCCTGAATAACCCCAACCTGGAGCCCCTTTTTTTCAAACAGGATGGACTGGTTTATGAGGGCTTGGCCGAACACCTGCCTAAGCCTTTTGCCGATCAAAACCCCTCCTGGCCTTACCGCAAATTGCCGCCTTCAGCCCTGTTTACCCATCCGGTTAAGATTATGGTTACTGTTTCCAAAAAGAATTACAAAAAAGCCACCGACCGCAACCTGATCAAAAGGCGAATTAAAGAAGCCTGGCGAAAAAACAAAGAGGTCTTTTACACGTTTCTTGAAGACAGGAAGATAAAGTGCCTGCTGGCCTTCGTCTACACATCAAGCGAAATACTGCCCTACAAGGAAATAGAAAGTAAAATCATCTTAACTTTACAGAAACTTAAGGAAGAACTTGAAGCCCAAAAGCAGGCTGAGCCTTCGGGAGATTGAGTAAAATGGCAATACTGAGGTTTTTTAACAAAATGCTGATGATGCTTATGGTGGGGCTGATCAAGTTTTACCAGGGAGCCATTTCACCCTATCTTCCCAACAGTTGCCGTTATTCGCCGACCTGTTCCCAGTATGGCGTTGAAGCCATTCGCAAGCACGGCCCTTTCAAGGGCGGCTGGCTCACCCTCAAGCGGGTGGCCTCGTGCAATCCCTGGGGCGGCAGTGGTTATGATCCTGTTCCTTAATTGTTGTTTTTTAAAAAAAATTTGTCCGATGAAACTGCTGAAGAAAATCCATAAAAAGACAAGGATCCTCCTACTGGTGCTGGCCCTTTCGGGCTCTGCAGTAGCCATGACGGCTTTCAATTCACAGAACTTTGAGATAGCAAAGAACCTGGATATTTTCGCCAGCCTCTTTCGCGAAATCGTGGTGAATTATGTAGATGACGTAAACCCTTCAGAACTGGTCAAAACCGGCATCGACGAGATGCTGTATTCTCTTGACCCCTACACCAACTTCATCCCCGAATCACAGATAGAGGATATGCGCTTTATGACCACGGGGCAATACGGGGGTATTGGCGCGCTGATCACCACGCGCGACGATTATACAATCATCACCGAGCCTTACGAAGGCTTTCCTGCCCATAAGGCAGGCCTCTTGCCCGGCGACCGCATCCTGGAGATCAGCGGGCAGTCTGTTCTGGGCAAATCGTCGGAGGACGTCCGCGAGCTGCTTAAAGGGCAGCCGGGAACCACCCTTACCCTGCTCATTGAGCGTGAGGGAGAGCCCCGGCCCTTGCTGCGTGACGTTACCCGCGAAGTGGTCAAGATCAGCAACATCCCCTATTACGGGATGCTTGATGAAAAAACCGGCTACATCAAGCTGACGGGCTTCACCCAAAATGCAGGCCGTGAAGTCAGGGATGCCTTCAACGAATTAAGGCAAAAACACAGGGTGGAAAGCATCATCCTCGATCTGCGCGGCAATGGGGGCGGACTGCTCAATGAGGCCGTGAACATCACCAACCTGTTTGTGGAAAAGGATGAGCTGGTGGTAAGCACCCGCGGCAAGATCGCCGAGCGCAACACCAACCACAACACCCTCAACAACCCCATTGACACCGAGATTCCCTTGGTGGTCCTTGTTAACCGTGGATCCGCCTCGGCATCCGAGATTGTAGCAGGGGCTATTCAGGACTTCGACCGCGGGGTCATTCTTGGACAGCGCACCTTTGGAAAAGGCCTGGTACAGAATGTCGTCCCCCTGAGCTACAACACCCAACTCAAGGTCACCGTGGCCAAGTATTATATCCCCAGCGGACGCTGCATCCAGGCCATCGACTACGCCCAGCGCAACGAAGATGGCAGTGTGGCGATGATTCCCGATTCACTGAAAAAAGCCTTCACCACCCGCAACGGCCGCGTGGTTTATGATGGCGGAGGCATTGAACCCGATGTGCCCGTTGACCCCCAAATCCTGAGTAACATTTCCTTTACGCTGGCTAACCGCTTTCTGATCTTCGATTATGCAAACCATTTTTTCCGCACCCACCAAAGCATCCCCCCTGCCGCCGAGTTCGAGATCACCGATGCCGTTTACAGTGACTTCGTAAACTTCCTTTCGGATAAGGACTACGATTACGTAACCCGCAGCGAAAACCTCATGGAAGAGCTCAGGGAAGCCTCGGCCAACGAGAAGTATTTCAGTGCCATTGAGTCAGAATACGAGGCCCTGAAGCAGAAAATGATCCACAACAAGGAAGAGGACCTGCTCACCTTCAGGGACGAAATCTCGATGTTGCTCAAGGAAGAGATCGTTTCGCGCTACTATTACCAGAAGGGTCGTGTACTGGCATCCCTATCCATGGACCCCGATATTGACCGAGCCCTTGAGATCCTCTCCAACGGCAACGGCTACCGCAGGATTCTGGCAGGGCAACAGTAAAATTCATTTTTTCTTCATCTTAGGATCATAGCTTTGCATGAAAGAAAACTAAAAATCATTATGAGAACACTGCTTACCATAGCGTTGATCTGGATGCTTGGGGCTGTGGCTCAGCCCTTATATGCCCAGAATCCTGAGGAAAAGACCCCTGAAAAAGAGGTTGTTAAGGAGCAGCCGCCTCAGACACCCCCTGCCGTCCCCGAGAAGAAGGAAGGACAGGAGGAAGTAAAACAGGTGGCGCCCAACAAGCCCGAAGGGGAAGGAAACCGCCAGCGTATACAACAAGCAAGAGGAGCACGCCCCGAGATCATTCGCCCGGGAGGACGTCCTGCAGGCGCAGGCAGGCCTAAGGGGGCACGCCGCCCAGGAAGAAGATAACCATTTTTCAGCCCTGCACCTCCCATGAAAACCCTGCTGATCAACAGCCTGATACCCCTGTTTCTTCTGGGGACCTTGACCGGCTTCAGCCAATCGGAACCCCGCCCCGACAGCCTGGACTCAAAGACAAAAGACCATCAGTTTTTTACAGGGGCAGGTTATGGCAGCGACCTGATCTATTACGGAACCAGCGTCTCAGGAAATCAACCCTTTTTCTCGGCCGAAATGCTCTATGCCTGGGACAAAGGCATATGGGCCAGCGCCGGCCTTTTTCACCTTACGGAAAAAGACCCCTTCTTCTCCTTCGTTGACCTTTCGGCTGGATACTCCTACGTGTTCAACAAGGTCTTTGACGCCGGCCTCAGCTTATCACAATACCACGGAGGAGAAAGCATCGACACCACCTTTTTTTCCGATTACACCTTCCTGGGCGCCAACCTGGGAATTGACTGGCTGATCCTGTATACAACCATTATGCCCGGCTGGATGCTGGCAGAAGAAAACAGCTTTTACCTCCTTGTCGACAATACCCACTTCTTTAAAACCCCTGCCCTGGGGAAAAAAGGAAGCTATTTCACCTTCAATCCGGGAGTCTCCCTCCTGTTTGGCAATTATGCCTGGTTAAGGCATTTTCGCGGGCAGGGCAATGGCGGACAGGGACCCGGATATGGGGGAAACAACGAAGGTTTTTCCACTCCCCTGGTCGAGGAAGATTTCAGGCTCCTGGATATGCAACTCAGCCTCCCTGTGGAGTATTTCTTCGGCCGACTGAGCGTGGAATTTGAACCCGCTTATTTTATTAACTTTATCAGTGACCAAAACGGGGATAAGGAAGGCCGTTTTTTCTTTACCCTGGGCTTGTATTACAAGATCAACTGAAATGAATGTATTGATCGTTGAGGATGAAAAGAGCCTGGCACAGGAAATCGCCGATTTCCTTACCAAAGAGCATTACCTGGTGGAGATTTCAAGCACAGGGATGGATGCCTCCGAAAAAATTGCCGTAAACCTTTACGATTTCATCCTGCTCGACTTGGGCCTCCCCGACTACAATGGCCTTGACCTGCTGCGTGAGGCAAAAAACAGCAACCACGAGGCCGCCTTTATCATCATTACCGCACGCGGTGAAGTAGACGACCGCGTGAAAGGCCTCGACCTGGGCGCCGACGACTACCTGGCAAAGCCCTTCTCGCTGGTGGAGCTGAATGCCCGCATGACAGCCATCGCACGTCGCAAGTTCGGCCTGAAAACCAACCACATCAACTTTGGCGCCTTCACCCTCGACCCGCTTTCGCGCAAAGTCACCTGCGGGGAGCTTGAAGTGGACATCACCCGAAAACAATTCGACCTGCTGCATTACCTCCTGCTCAACAAAAACAGGGCACTCACCCGCATGCAGCTCTACGAGCACATCTGGGGCAACCTGCTGGGCGATGAATACGACAGCAATTTCATTGACGTTCACATTAAAAACCTACGAAAAAAACTGGCCGAATACGCCCCCGTCGACTGGCTCGAAACAGTCCGCGGCGTGGGATACCGTGCAAATATCAACTGATCCATGAAGCTGCGCTATAAGCTTGCCTGGTACAACCTCCTTACGAAACTCCTTTTCGTACTGGTATTCCTGCTGGTGATGCCCTTCCTGCTCGAAAGAGTGAACCTCATCCAGACCGACAATGAGCTGATCGGCAAGCGCGAGCAGGTAATGAGCCTCATCGGAGAGTTTGGCGTGGAAGGCTTGATGGATGGCAGCCTCAACCAGGCCTTTGGCAGCTACAACATCCTCAAGCAGGAATACATAAGCCTGGAGCCTGCCCTATCCGACAGTTTGTGGAATTATATTGAGGTCACCCAGCGTATGGTGGACGACGAGATCATCGATTACCGCGTACTCAATTATTCCTTTATGGTGGATGGGGAGACCTACCTGCTGGAAATCGGGACCAGTCTCGACCGCATCTACCAGACCGAACGGAATATCCGCACCATTACACTCATCCTGCTGGCCCTGTTCGTGATCATTTCCTTTGCTGCCGACACCACCCTGGCCCGGATCCTTACTCTTCCGCTCGACTTCATTACCCGCAAGCTGAAGGAAACCAGGAGCCCAGCCCTTTACGACAAGACCCCGCTAAGCAGTTCCACTACCGACTTTGTTTACCTTGATCAGACGCTTACCGAGCTAATGCAAAAGATTGACGAGCTCTTCACCCGCGAAAGAGAGATCACGGCCAATATCTCGCACGAACTGCTCACTCCCGTTTCCGTCCTGCAAAGCAGGCTTGAAAACCTGATCAGTAACGGAGACCTGAACGAACAAGACGCTGAGAAGGTCTCAGAATCGCTCCGCACCCTTCACCGCCTCAAGGGCATTATCAACTCCCTGCTGCTCATCGCCAGGGTCGAGAACCACCAGTTCCTGAAAAACGAAAGCTTCCCGCTGAACGCACTCATCCGTGAGGTTTATGAAGAAATAGAACCCATTGCCCGCGACAAGGGCCTTGAGCTGAACCTGCGCCTCGACTGCGACCGGCACCTCACAAATGCCAATCGTTCGCTGATGTTTACCCTGCTGTTTAACATCCTTAACAATGCGGTTAAATTCTCAGGCAATCCCGCGGCCGGACCCGTCGAGATCCATTGCTTTCGCGAAGAAGAAACCTTTAAGGTCAGGATCAGCGATCACGGCCCGGGCATCACCGAAGGGCAAGCCGATGAGCTCTTCCAGCGCTTCAAAAAACGCAGCTCGCCCGAAGGCCATGGTTTGGGGCTGGCCATCGCCAAATCCATTGCCGACTTCCACGACATCAGCATCCGCGTCAATTCAAAACCGGGCCAGGGCACGACTTTCCTCCTGGAGTTCTCGGCAGAGGCATAAAGATTTTTTAAAAATGCCGCCCGGCAAGCCATTTTCATGATTCCTTCATCCTTGGCATTGTAATTTTACCCTGTAATTACATTACAAAAGCTCTTGACCCCTTTCAGGAAAAAAGAAAAAGAAAATTATTAAACCTAAAATCCTTTTAAAGATGAAAAAGACCGTTTTTATCCTGGCCCTGACCCTAGGCCTGAGTAGCGCCGCCCTGGCCCAAACGCAGGAGCCGCAACAAGTGCGCAATCGTCAGCGTGACCCCCAGAACACCGAGAACCAGGTCCAGCAACGCGAACGTCAGCGTATCCAGGACCCCACGACCCACCGCCCCGAAACCATGCAGCAGGCCCAGACCCGCCGCGAACAGCGCCAGGCCCTTAGGGAGCAGCGCAGGGCAGAAAAACAGCAGTTGCGTGAGCAGCGTAAGCAGCAACAGCAGCAACGCCTGCAGGATGGCTCAGGAGCCGGCCGTGGCAATCAAAACCGTCCCCAGGGAAACCGCCCCAACCAACCCCGCCAGGGACGCGGCAACGGTGGACGCAGATAATCACTGAAGAAACCAGCAACGCCCCCTCCCCAAGAAAAAGGCTGCCTCAAAAAAACGAGGCAGCCTTTTCTTTTTTCATCCAGGGCTCGGGAAACACTTATGAACCCCATATTAAATCCAGCACGGCATCAGGAGCCACCCCACTGCCTTTACACTGGCGTATTTCAACACCTGTCCTGATTCATATTTAAAACGTAACTAACACGTATATTATACGGACTTAACACGTACCTTAAACGTATTTCATACGTCTTAAGTACGTCTTAAGTACGTCTAAGGTACGTCTGAAGTACGTCTGAAGTACGACCCAAAACAGACCGGAAAAGGGTTCTGAAATGTCGCCGTGAATTGATTTGGATGTGCTACAATCAAAAAATCCGAAAACGAAAAAGGAGATGAACCATCCCGGGATTAAGAATAAGAAGAAGCGGGGCATTTCAATTTCCCGGTGTATTGATTCGACTTGAATAAAAACATTGGTTTTTGGCTGCCCCCTTACAAGGATTTCGTTAATTTTGATCCGCAATAAGTCACACCCGAAAAATCTAAGATATGTACGGAAAAATCAGAGAACACCTCAGCAAGCAATTGCAGGAAATCGAAGAAGCAGGGCTCTACAAGCACGAGCGCATCATTACCGGCCCACAGGGGGCGGAGATCAGCCTGAATACGGGCAAAAAAGTACTGAACTTTTGCGCCAACAACTACCTTGGCCTTTCCAACCACCCCACAGTGGTTGAAGGTGCCAAAAAAGGTGTGGAGGGCCACGGTTTTGGCCTTTCTTCGGTGCGTTTCATTTGTGGCACCCAGGACATCCACAAGGAGCTGGAGGCCCGAATCGCCCGTTATTTTGGCACGGAGGACACCATCCTTTATGCCGCCTGCTTTGATGCCAATGGGGGGGTATTCGAGCCCCTGTTCGACGAAAACGATGCCATCATCTCTGATGCCCTCAACCACGCCTCCATCATCGACGGGGTAAGGCTATGCAAGGCAGCGCGCTACCGCTATGCCCACGCAGACATGGAAGACCTGGAGAAGCAGCTTATTGAAGCCCAGGCCCAGCGCCACCGCATCATCGTCACCGACGACGTGTTTTCGATGGACGGTGACCTGGCCAGGATGGACCAGATCTGTGCCCTGGCCGACAAATACGATGCCCTGGTGATGACTGACGTCTGTCACAGTGCAGGCTTCATTGGGGCCACGGGACGTGGCGCCGCCGAACATTACGGGGTGATGGACAAGGTGGACATCATCACAGGCACCCTGGGCAAAGCCATGGGTGGCGGTTTGGGCGGATTCACCACCGGACGCAAGGAGATCATCGACATGCTGCGCCAGCGCTCAAGGCCTTACCTGTTCAGCAATTCACTGAGCCCCGCCATCGTGGGGGCCTCACTGGCGGTGTTTGACTTGATTGAAAACGACAACACCCTGCGCGACAAGGTAATGGACAACGCCGCTTATTTCCGCAAGCGGATGCAGGAGGCAGGCTTCGACCTGAAACCCAGCGAGTCGGGCATTGTAGCCCTGATGCTTTACGATGCCCCGCTGTCGCAAAAATTTGCTGCACGCATGCTCGAAGAAGGCATTTATGTCATTGGATTCTACTTCCCCGTAGTGCCCAAGGGACAGGCCCGTATCCGCATCCAGCTCTCGGCTGCCCACGAACGCCACCACCTCGACCAGGCCATCGAAGCCTTTATTAAAGTGGGGAAAGAGTTGAAGGTCATTTGATGACCAAAACAACCTGTTTTTTAGAACCCCTGGTATCCCGGGGTTTTTTTTATGAGATAATCAGCGTTTTTTCTTATTATTGCCAATGAAAAAATGATTGCATCCTCTTAATTTTAACCAATTGGTAAAATGAAAAAAATACTGCTGCTTTTCTGGATCGGTCTTTCTTTGGCAATGGTTGCGCAAGGCAATCCCCCTCAACCAGATCTAAAAAAACTGGACGCCTATTACGAACAGGCTTTGAAAGACTGGAACCTGCCCGGGATGGCCATCGGCATTGTGAAGGATGGTGAGCTGGTGTTTAGCAAGGGATATGGCGTTTTGGAGGTGGGCAGGCGTGGGGCCCCTGATGAGCACACCCTTTTTGCCATTGCCTCCAACAGCAAGGCCTTTACGGCAAGCCTCCTGGGCATGCTGGTGCAGGAAGGCAAAATCGGGTGGAACGACCGGGTGCAGCAATACCTGCCCTGGTTTGAGGTGTACGATCCCTGGGTGAGCAGGCAGGCCACCCTGCGCGACTTGCTGAGCCACCGCATCGGCCTGGGGACCTTCAGCGGCGATGTGGTATGGTATAAGTCAGACCTGAGCACTGAAGAGATTGTCAGGGCAGCCAAACACCTGCCCCAGGCCTTTGATTTCCGGAGCGGTTATGGCTATTCCAACCTGATGTATATGGCCGCCGGGCTGGTGATTGAGGAAGTAACGGGAAAAAGCTGGGCAGAGAACGTGAAGGAGCGTATCCTGGAGCCCCTGGGGATGGACCGAACCATAGTGGGCACGGCAGAGCTTGAAGCCAAAGGGAACTATGCCACCCCCCACGCCCAGGTGGATGGTCAGAACATCCCCATCCAATGGGAGGACTGGACCCAGGTGGCTGCCATGGGAGGCCTGACATCCAGCGTAAGAGATGTGGCGCAGTGGATGATCTTCAATATGAAGCACGGCATTTGGGGCGAGGACACCCTGCTGAGCCCGGCCTCCATCAACCTTTTGTGGACTCCGCACAGCAATTTCGTGGTGAACCATACCCGGCCCCGGGACTTCAACCGCCACTTCAACGCCTACGGGCTGGGCTGGGGCCTGAGCGACTATCACGGGCGCCTGAGCATTGGCCATACCGGGGGTTATGATGGGATGCTGTCGGAAGTGAGGCTGATTCCCGAAGAGAAGCTCGGCGTTGTGGTGCTGACCAATGGCATCAAGGGCCTGATGACAGCCATCACCAATTACACCCTTGAGACGATGTTGGGGCAGGAACCCCGCGACTGGTCAGCAGAACTGCTAGCAAGAACAGAACGCAGGCCGGCTGAAGATCCCCGCATTACTGCAATCAAAGAGGCCAGGGTAATGGACACCCAACCCAACCTGGAACCAGGGGCGTTTACGGGAACATACCACTCTGCCATTTATGGAAACATTTTCATAAAACAGGAAAACGGCAGGCTGCGCCTGGAATTTGAGCGCTCACCCGAACTCTCGGCCACCCTCAGCCACTGGCATTACGACACCTGGAAGATCGAATGGGACAACATCCACGCATGGTTTGACTTCGGCGTGCTGAAGTTTAATGCCGACAACAAGCAACAGGTAACCGGCATGGACTTTCAGGTGCCCAATGGCGATATTTTCTTTGAGGAACTGAAGCCTGTGCGAATCATGTAAATTTCTGTGCATTCAGTAATATCTTTTTTGTCAGTCAGCGATGAAAGAAACCATAAAAAAATTTAAACCTTTCTGGACACCCGCCCTGCTTCTAATGGGTCTGATGCTTTTTACCAATTCCTGCCAGGAGGAAAAGTTCGAGCTCCCCGTAGTGCATACGGGTGAAATTGTTGAAATAACACCTGATGGGGTAATCTTTCATGGGAAAATCATTGAACAGGGAAACAATAAAATTATTGACCACGGTTTTGTTTGGGGCTTAAACACCAATCTCAATTTGGAAAACAGCACCAAGAAATCACTAGGCCCCCTCCCCGAAGCAATCTTTGAGACAGCGATCGACGAAGGGCTCAAGGCAGGGGAAACCTATTATGTCAGGGCCTTTGCCAGGACGGAAAACACCATCATTTACGGACGCATTGTGGGTTTTTACAGCCAGGGAAGTAAGACCCCGATGATTACAAAATTCCAGCCAGAGAGTGGTGTTTGGGGTGACACCATTACCATATGGGGGGGAAACCTGGGTCAAAACAGCCAGGATATTCATCCCTTTGTCGGGCCTTATGAATGTCCAATCATTCATTTTTCAGGCGATTCCCTTCAGATCATCATTCCTGAAGAATTGGCTGATACAATGGCAGAAATATCCATCCAATTGTTTGATGACCATGTATTTGCCAACTCCCTTTTTGCGGTTGACCCACCTGAGGTCTTTGAATTCGCCCCAGAGGAGGGGATATACGACACACCCATTGATATTCACGGAAGGGGCTTTCATCCTCAAAAAACTTATAATAAAGTATTTCTTGGCCAAACAGAACTGGAGATTTTAACAAATTCCCCCACCAGGTTGGAGGTCCAACTCCCAGAAGGCATTTCCCACGGTGAGCACTTCCTCCGGGTTGTAACCTTAAGGAGGGAAGCCAGCAGTCAAAACCCCTATATGCTTTATCAGCCCTGGAAAAGATTGGGGGATTTTCCTTTCCACCGTGAGTTTATTGGCAATGGGTTTCAAGTTGGAGAATCGGCTTACCAATTTGGATATGACCAAACGAATTATTCCCTTATCCTTTGGGAGTTTCGACAAGACACTGAGACATGGACACAAAAGGGGCCAGCGCCATTTTCCGCTCCTTCATCAACTTTTTCCACCCTAACAAAAGGTTATGTGCTGGATGGTAAACAATTATTTCAGTATGATCCTACAACAAACCAATGGGTACAAAAGGCCAGCTGGATTTTGCCTTTTAACTACATGGATGAATTATCTTGTTTCTCCACAGAACAGCATTTATACATATGTGGAGGAAGAAGAGGGTATAATTATTACAATACTTTTTACCAGTATGATGAGCTAACCAACACCTGGACCACCAGGAAGAACTTCCCTGAGCAGGCAATTTTTAATGCAACGGCGTTTTCCATTCTTGAGAAAGGGTATATTGCCCTTGGACAGATAGGCTATTATGAGCCCAACCTGAGCATTTACGAATATAACCCTGCAACAAACAACTGGACCATCAAAACATCCTTTCAGGGAATTCTAATTAATGACCAGTCCGGTCGGCAGGGTGGCAGGGTGTTTGTCATAAACGAGAAAGCATTTCTTTTTGGAGGGACGCAAATTCTTAGTCCCGCCCCAAATAACAGGAAGGACTTTTATGAATTTAATTCAACGACCAATTCCCTTAAGAGATTACCCGACTTGCCCTTTGAGATCAATTATTTCCCATCAACCTTTTCCATCAACGGGAAAGGTTATATCCTCGGAAACAATGTTTCAAATGAGGTATGGGAGTTTGACCCGGAAAAACAAGCCCCTTGGTTAAAATAAGCAAATAATATGAAGCAGAATAATATTAAAAGGTATTTGACCTGGCCAATAATTTCACTGCTAACATTTATCGCAGCCCCCCTGCAAGGCAGCGCCCAGTTTATTGAAAACAAGGTCGACATACAGCTGGGTGCTTCCTTGGGTGGACTAAACGGCCCCTCAACCATAAATGAAAATGGATTCATCTTACCTTCTCTTTTTGGCAATTTTTACCGTTATTACGGCTACGGCCTGAAAGCCAATTACCAGGTTCAAAGAAAATGGAGTGTCGGGGCAGGGGTCAGCCTCCGGCAATCAGGGAACTGGTCATACCTGGAGGACAACACCTATGAAGGTTCAGCCAATACACAGCAGGTGCTTTCTATTCATATCCGAGTCCACAACGGCTTTTCTGACCTCGGTATTTTCAACCGGGTAAAGTTTTACGCCGAACTAGCCCCTGAAATTGGTCTTTCTCTGCTGAAGCTCCGCTATCCAATCGTTTTCGCTTATGGTGAAAATTTCCCAATGCGAGAGTCAACAGCATTTTTTGGCCTTAAGGCCACCACGGGCATTCAGGCAATCATTGCCCCCAGGGTGGGCTTTTTCCTGGCCATTTCTTACCACGAAAGCTGGATTAATGGATTGCTTTTCAACGATAAGCGTTTCGGGGGCCATCAATTGGAAGGAGGCTTTTTTTTCAGGCTGAGTGAAGACAAACGATTTTATTTATAAGACTGATTTGTTAGACAATGAGAACCAAGCAAATATTTGTTTTTTGTTTTGTGGTGATGTTTTCGTCGAGCAGTTTTTCAACCCAGGGGAATGAGGACGGTTATCATTTTTTAACCCAAAGCCGGATCATCAATGATATAAGCTTTTCCCCCTCAGGAGAAGTTTTGTATGTTACCGATCACAATGCCATCAAGGCATTTATATTTGAAAGCCAAAAGGTGATCAGGGAATTTTCAGATGGCCACCAGGCAGAAATCCTTAGCATTGCCATATCTTCAGACAGCACTTTTATGGCCAGCGGAGACCGGGATGGGAAAATCCTGATCTGGAATCTCCGTTCAGGAGAAATAGAAAATACATTCGACACGCACAGCGGGCAAATTCTCAGTCTGGACATTTCACCCGACAACGGGCATCTGGCCAGCGGGGCAACTGACAACACTATCACACTGTATGATTTGTCTAATATGTCGGCTATAACAACCTTTAAAAACTTTAATGATCATATAACAGGAGTTCAGTTCAGCCCTGATGGGCAATGGATGGTTGCAGTGGCAGCAGACGGTCGGGTGCAGTTGATTGACATGAACACCAAGGAGGTTTCATCCATCCAGCAAGATACTTCCTTTTTGCGTGGCCTCGATTTTGAACCTACCAGTATGGTATTAAAAACCGTTGGAGATGATGGTTTTGTTACAAATTGGGGGATAAGCCAGGGAGGATTTCTTCATCTGAGAACCATCCAGAAATTCTCCTCAAATTGGTTGACCAGCATCCAAAACACCCGCAGCGGAAACACTTTTGTGGTTTCAAACATCAGGGGTCAAATAAAGGTGATTACCCCATTCAGCATATTGAGAAAGGATTTAAAGGTTCCTGTTCACAAAGTCATCTTCAGACCGGGAATTGAACCCAACATTTTAGTTGTTGCGGCTACCCGAGGCAAGGGAGTTATAGTAATTTTCGGCCAGGACATGAAGCTAGGCAGGTAAGGGACGGCCTACCCTTTTTATCGTAAGATCTGTTCTAAAAAGCAATTGAAGCTTCTGATTTATAGTTTTAAAAAACGGTATGTTAATACCAGGTCGGGAGTTTCAATACGGAGGAAAAAAATTCCCTTCCTAAGGTGGCTAATAGATATCTGTTCACTGCTTGGGGGATTATTAAAAAATTCCTTTGAAAAAACTTCAATCCCCAGGGCATTCAAGATGACCAGTTTACGTGCTGCTAGCTCCTGAGGAAGGTCAACGTAAACAAACCCATCGCTGACAGGATTAGGAAACACCCTGATTTCGGTCGATCCCTCCATTTCAGCAACTGATGTGCCGGATCCGGGATACAGCAAAACGACCTGTTCCATATTTTGGTCATCCATTGATATCGTTCCACTTTCTGAAAGATAGCCGTCAAGGCTTACTGAATAATCGAGTTCGGATCCACCCTCAACATCCATAAAAACTACCACCCCTGAGGCGCTGCTATATTGCGTTGGATAACCTTCCAGTTCAACCTTTGCACCCTGAATCGGGGCTTCCGTTATGCCGTGCCTGATGGTAAATTTCAGTTGGAAGTATCCGCCCGCCTGGGCTTCAAACAGGACTCCCTCCACCACATACCAGCTCTGCCACTCGCCCCCACTGCCGGTTTGCCAGTCGTTCAGATCGAAAGTATTGCTGCCCAGGTTATCTCCCAGTATTTTATAAACTGAAAGGGCCTGACCACCTTGATCCCAGGTGAGCGGAGTGCCTGACACGCATACCTCAGGCGGACCACCCTCCACTTGAAGGAAATAAGCAAAATCTTCATAATCCGGATTCCCAAAAACCATGGCAATGCCATTTTCATCCACCCCAACCGCGGTGTATTCATTTATGCCAATGCCTTTGGCATCCATATCCCAGTCCGTAACCATCCTTGCCATAAATGCTGCGTGCCTTCCCTTACGGTCCATATCATCGCCCTGGACGCGGTTGTAATGTGAATCGGTAACCACCTCCTCCAGAAAGGAAATATGCAGGAAATCATTGTCCAGAGTAACCCTGAAATGGTAGGGATCATTTAATGCCTCTGAAGACCAGACCGTATTGTTTTCGGCCGTATAGGCCACCTCGCCCAGCACTGCAAGCCCTGCGCTGGTTCCACCAATGGTTACGCCTTTTTCGTTAACCAGGTAATGGATGGCATCCTCTACCAGGGTGTTTTTCCAGTAGTTGACATAATCCCATTGGTTGCCCCCGGCAATGAACAATGCTTCGGCTTTCACCATTGCATCATATACCTCCTGTTCGTTGGCTGCCGTCCGGCTGGCAATTACTATGGAGGTGACCGAGTTTACAGTCACATCCAGGCCCGAATACAGGTAACTGTTATACCCATCGCTGCCAGTGGCCCTGATCACCACAATATCGCCCCCATCGGCCCTTTGAAGAAACCAGCGCATGGCATCATCGTTGTCGGTTCCACCTCCTGCCAGCAATATTCCGTGCTGGGGACTTGAGGAAGCATCCTCCGTTGAGCCAGTGTGGTAGAATGTTTGAGCGACAAGGAAAAGGGGAAAGAAACAGCTTATTATGAAAGGGAAAAGGGCTTGTAGTCCACGCATGAGGCAAGTTTTTTACTAAAATAGCCTATTTTTTAAAAATTTTATAAATTTTTTTCGGGAATACTGATTGCAGGCTCGTTTCAATGATAGTCAAAAGTTCAATTAAGTTGTGAGGTTTAAGTGTCAAGTAAAAGCAAAGCCTTAAATTTGTTTCCTTAAAACTCCAGCCATGGAAAAACTGACTAAAATCGTTGCAACTATTTCAGACAAGCGTTGTGATCCGGAGTTCCTCAAACAGTTGCACGAGGCCGGAATGGACGTTGTGCGCATTAACACGGCTCATCAGACGCCTGAGCAGGCCCTCGGGTTAATTGAAAATGTCAGGAAAGTTTCCGGGCGTATTCCTTTAATGCTCGATACCAAAGGGCCGGAAATCAGGACCAATGCCTCACCCCACGAGCTGGTGGTTTTGAAGGATCAGCTCATTATGGTCAAGGGGAAAAAGGGGATTCCCTCCGATGACCAATGCCTGTGCCTTGATTTTGAGGGCATTGTTAACCACCTGCATGTGGGTAACCGGCTCATGATCGATGACGGGGAAATTGAGCTGCAAGTCATTGAGAAGCACGACGAACACCTGATTTGTCGCGTGGGCAACCCCGGCATCATCAAGGGCAGAAAAAGCGTGAACCTGCCAGGAATTACCATAGACCTCCCATCACTCACCAAAAAAGATATTGAATTCATTGAGTTTGGCATCAAAAACAACCTCGATTTCATTGCGCATTCCTTTGTCAGGACCAAGCAGGATGTGATCGACATACAGAAGATCCTCGATAAGCACAACAGCCCCATCAAGATCATTGCCAAGATCGAAAACCAACAGGGGGTAGATAATATCGATGAGATCCTTGAGCACGTCTACGGCATTATGGTGGCCCGCGGTGACCTGGCCATAGAGGTTCCTGCCGAGCGCATCCCCGTGATCCAGGCGCGGCTGATCAAGAAGTGTATTCGCCAGAAGAAGGCCGTGATCATTGCCACACAGATGCTGCACTCAATGATCACCAGCCCCCGCCCCACCCGCGCGGAGGTCAGCGATATAGCCACAGCCATCTTCTCAGGCACCGACGCGGTGATGCTCAGCGGGGAGACGGCCTATGGCAAATACCCCCTGGAGTCGGTCCAGATCATGACCCGCACCGCCCACGAAACGGAGCGCAATAAGCCCTTCCTGATGGACAGTAAGGTGATGCCCCACGACAATGACATCTCGGTGTTCTTGTCGAAAACCGCCGTGCGTTCCATTCAGAAGCTCAACACCAAGGCCATCATCACCGATACCGATACCGGGAAGACAGCGCGTTACCTCTCGGCCTTCAGGGGTAAGACGCCCATCTATGCCCAGTGTTATGACCACCGGGTGGTCCGAGAGCTGGCCCTCAACTACGGTGTGTATGCCGACTTCCTGGACGTAGAAACCTCCAAGAAGGAATTTTCAAAGGCTACCCTCACCCGCCTGATCAACAAGGATGAGATCAGCCCCGAAGACCTTATCGTAGTGATGGCAGGAAACTTCGGGAAGAAATCGGGACCCAGCTATGTGGAGATCAGCACGGCCCAAAACATGCTTTCGGAGGTTAGGCCATAGAGGAAGGCAGGCAGTAAACAATAGGTTAAGAATAAAAAAACAGGCATCCTATGAGCATCAAAATTAAAGACATCACCATCGACAGCATCCAGGATGCCATTAGGGAGCAGCACGACGAATTTCTCCTGGGGGTGATCAACGAGCTTTATGCGGCCGACATCGCCGAGGTGATGGACGAACTGAACCTGGAGGAAGCCAAATACCTGTACACCCTGCTGGAAAAGGAAGAAGCTGCGGAGGTGCTGATGGAACTCGAGGACGACGTCCGTGAGCGCTTCCTGGCCTCCTTCTCCACCCAGGAGATTGCCCATGAATTTATCGACAACCTCGATTCGGATGATGCTGCCGACCTGATCAACGAGCTTCCCGACACCATGCGGGGAGAGATCCTGGCTCACATCGAAGACCGCCAGCAAGCCCAGGACATTGCCGACCTGCTGATCTACCCCACCAACAGCGCAGGGGGTCTTATGGGGAAAGAGCTTGTGAAGGTGCATGCCAGCTGGCACGTGGTCACCTGCATACGCGAGATGCGCCGCCAGGCAGAGGAGGTCGAAAATGTTTATACAGTTTATGTTGTGGATGATGATGAGAAACTGGTGGGCATGCTTTCGCTTGAAAAACTGTTGATCGCCTCCCCGCGCGACAAGATTGAGACCCTTTTTGATTCCGATGTGATCTCGGTGAAAGCCACCCAGAAAGGGGAAGAAGTAGCACAGATCATGAATAAATACGACCTGGTGGTTTTGCCCGTCATTGATGAGCTGGGCAGGCTTATCGGGCGCATCACCATTGACGACGTGGTCGACTTCATCAAGGAGGAAGCCGAGCGCGATTACCAGTTGATGTCGGGTATTACCCAGGACATTGAGTCGACCGACAAGATCTGGGAAATCACCCAGGGTCGATTGTTCTGGCTGGTGGTGGCCCTGTTTGGCGGAATCATCGGCTCGCGGGTCATCGCCAACTATGAAGACCAGATCAGCATCAACCCTGAACTGGCCTTCTTTATGCCCCTGATTGCTGCCATGGGGGGTAATGTGGGCATTCAATCCTCGGCCCTGATTGTCCAGGGGCTTGCCAACCACACCCTCTCAGGGGGAATATTCCCGAAACTGATGAAAGAACTCTCGGTAGGACTTATCAATGGCTTGGTATGCTCGGCCATCCTGATGGTATACAGTTATTTCTTTGCTCCTTCCCTTGCCCTGGGGCTTACGGTAAGCGTCGCCCTGATGACGGTCATCATCTTTGCTTCGGTGTTTGGGTCATTTGTACCCCTGGTGCTCGAAAAAATGAAAATAGACCCTGCTCTAGCCACAGGGCCATTTATAACCACCTCCAACGACATCATTGGCCTGTTCATTTACTTTATGATCGGCCGGCTGATGTACGGTTTTTTCTAAAACAAGCTTAAGGGTTTATTTCCACTGAAGGGTATTGATCAGATGCCTGATGTCCTCCTCCAGAAAATCAATGACGGGGCCCAGTGAGTCATTGTTTGGGCTCACGCTGAAATAGAGCGCCCCGCGCAGGAAATGGTCGAGGCTATCGGTCACATAGAACTGCAGGGTGGAAGCTGCCTCATTGCCTTTGATCTCATAGAGCACCCCATACACTTTCCGCCGGTCATCGATTAACAGCTCCTCGCTGATTGCGGTGGCCTTGGGGATATGCTTCTGGGCAAAGCTGCGGGCGTCCTCAAAATACTGCACCAGGTCACCCTCGTTTTCGACCTCCTTGTAGCTCAGGTGAACCGTTCCCTTGAACTGTGGAAACTCAAGGTTGCCCCAGTAGGGCTCTGATGAAGTGCGCCGATCGGGGACGAACTCCCCATAAGAAGGGTATTCAAAGGCATAGGGAAAAATGGAATCAAACAAAACATACTCCTTTTCGGGCAGGTCAATGCGGAAGAAACCCCTGGGCTTGGGGCTGTAGTTCCCCTGGCAGGCAAACAAAAACAATACGGACAGGATCAGCAGGATCTTTTTCATAGTACGGGTATTATTCCCTGGTTTCGGGCAGGATGATAACCTTGATGCGTTTGATGCGGCGGTTGTCGACCCCCTCCACCAGGAATTCAAAATTACGGAAACGGACCCTCTCGCCTTTAAAGGGCAGTTCCTGTTTGATTTCGAGCAAGAGGCCTGCCAGGGTATCCGCCTCCCCCTTCACGTCGTCAAAGAGGCTGTAATCGGCCCCGGTGATCTTACAAAAGTCCTTCAGCAGGGTCTTCCCCTCAAACACATAGGTGTTGGCATCTATTTTTGAGTAAATGCTTTCGTCCACGTCAAACTCATCATTGATCTCACCTACGATTTCTTCAAGGATGTCTTCAAGGGTCACGATGCCTGAAGTCCCGCCATACTCGTCGACAACCACGGCCATATGGATTTTTTTCTCCTGGAACTCCCTCAGCAGGTCGCTGATCTTTTTACTCTCGGGCACAAAGAAACAAAGGCGCAGCAGTTTATTCCATTCGAAATTATCGCCTTTGTCAAGGTAAGGCAACAGGTCCTTGATGTACAGGATGCCTTCCACATTGTCGAAGCTTTCGCGATATACGGGAACGCGGCTGTAACCCGCATCAAGAATAATGTTGAGCAGTTTCGGGAAAGGCAGTGATATCTCCACTGCCACCACATCCACCCGTGAGCGCATGATCTCGCGTGCATCGATGTTTCCAAAGTTTACAATGCCCCTGAGTATCTTTTTATCTTCTTCTGTTGTGGTGTTGTCGGCCGTAATCTCAAGGGCGTGGGACAGGTCGTCCATACTTATGTTCGAACGTTTTTTTCCCAGGCGGTCATCAATGATGTTGGTCGACCTCACAAGCAAGGTGCTTATCGGCCAAAATGCTTTACGAATAAAGATTAGCGGGGCTGCCATTAAGGAGGCAAACTTCACTGGGTTTTGCCCCGAATAAACCTTTGGCATCACCTCGCCAAATACAAGCAAGATAAAGGTCACCAGGATCACCTGCACGACAAAGCCCATAATGGGGCTTGAAGAGAAGTCGAAAAGCTCCCTGAACACCATGGTGGAGATCAGAATTATTGCAATGTTGACCACATTGTTGGCAATCAGGATGGTGGCCAGCAGCCGCTTGGGCTTTTCCAGCAGGGTGATGATGCTGTTGCTGGATGAATTCTTTTTTTTACGTATATCTTCAACCTGTGTTTGGGTCAGCGAAAAAAAGGCAACCTCTGATCCTGAGATCAATCCTGAGAATACCAGCAATACCAATATGGCCGCAATGCCCAGAACCGCATTGCCTGGGATGGTATCAATAAATAAGAACAGGGACGATATACAGCAAGAATAAGGGTCAGGTGAATCTTCCAAGGTTATACCAATACTTTGTTACAGTACAAAATTAATATATTTTTTTGCATCCCTTCCAAATTTATTAATCCCCTGTACCTCAGGCAAGGCAATGCCCGTCACAAGAGCCGCATCCGCTACACGATTTTAAGTAATTTTGCGTTATGCAATTCAAGAATCTGCCCTTCCCTTATGACGCTGAAAACCCTTTCGCCTAAAAAGCCCGGCCTTGCTCTGACTGTACTTTCCTGGCTGTGGCTCTTCCCCGCAGCTTTGCTTGCCGAGCCCTACAACATCCAGGGTCGGGTGGTTGACGAGGAAACTCAAGAGCCCCTGGCTTTTGTCAACATTATCATTGAAGGGAGCCGCAGCGGAGGGGTTACCGATATCGATGGTTTCTTCCACTTGACCCATCACAGCCCCATTGAGCGCATTATCCTGTCTTACGTGGGCTATCATCCATTGGTCTTCGAAGTGGACCCCGCCAGGAAAATCCAGTGGGTTGAAATGCAGCGTAAAGCCATTGAGCTCACCGTGGTGGATATATTTCCAGGGGAAAACCCTGCCCACCGCATCATCGAAAACGCCATCCTTTTCCGCGACGGCAATAACCCCGAGAAGCTGGGCTCCTTTTCCTATGAGTCGTACAACAAGTTTATCTTCACCGGAGAATTTGAAACAGGGCATCCGGAAGCTGCAAGCCCTGCCCTGGCCGATTCTGTCTCCGGGAGGCTCCAGCGCTACCTTGACGAGCGCCACCTGATGATGATGGAAACCGTCACTGAAAGGCGTTTCCGTTATCCCAGCCGAAACAATGAAACGGTAATCGCTTCCCGTATCTCTGGTTTCGAAAACCCGGTGCTGGCCCTGATGGCCACACAGTTCCAGTCATTTTCCTTCTACGAAGATTACATCACCATTTCAGGCAAAGACTACCTGAGCCCCCTCAGCCCCGGAAGCATCAACCGCTATTTCTTTTTGCTGGAAGACACCACCTATACCGCTGCCGATACTGTATTCATCATTTCATTCAGGCCCTCCAGGGGGCGTAACTTTGAAGGACTACGGGGCCTGCTTTACATTAACACCAACGGCTGGGCCGTGCAGAATGTCATCGCCGAGCCCGCCAACCAGCCGGAGAAATCCAGGGTGAAGATCCAGCAGATGTATGAGCTGATCGACGGCCGCCAGTGGTTCCCCACCCAGCTCAACACCGACGTGGAGATCATCAACGTGCCCAACATCAACCACTTTAAATTGCTGGGGCTGGGGCGCACCTACCTGCGCAACATTGTCCTCGAGCCCCCGCTGCGGCGCAGGGATTTCTCCTCTTATGCCGTGGAATTCTCGCCCAATACCATCGTCCGCGACCCCCATTTCTGGAAGGCCTATCGCACCGACAGCCTGAGCCTGCAGGAAGAAAATACCTACCTCTACCTCGACAGCATCGGGCGCGAGCAAAACCTCGACCGCCGCCTTGACCGCATCGAAGCCCTGATGAGCGGCGCCCTCCGCACCGGCATGTTCGACATCCAGATCAAGCACCTGCTTGGCTACAACGACCAGGAAGGCTGGCGACCGGGCTTTGGCATCAACACCAACAACAAGCTGTCAAAATATTTCAGCCTGCACGGCAACCTAGGATACGGGCTCAAGAGCCAGACCTTCCGCTACGGCTATGGGGGCGAAGTCCTCGTCGACCGTCTCTCCGACCTGCGACTGGGCTATGACTTCTCCTGGGATTTCGTGGAACGGGGGGGGTCACGCTTCCTGGAAAGCACCGTCCTGTTAAGTCCCTACCAAATCCGTGCCTACTTCCTGCGCGATATGGACATGCTGCGCCGCCACCGCCTTCGGATGGGATGGAGGACCCTGCACAACCAGCTCAGCCTGCGCGTCTATGCCAGCGACGAGGATCAGGCCACCAATCCCGTTTATCAGTTTACCCCCGGCCCCGGCAGCGAAGAATTCCCGGCCAACCGCTTCCGTTTTTTTGAGACAGGCCTGATGATGCGCCTGGCCCTGGGCGAACAATACGTCCTCACCCCTACCCATACCCTGGCCTTCGGGCGAAACTTCCCCATCGCTTACCTTAACCTGTCAAAGGGATGGGACCAGGTCTATAAGGGCCATTACGACTATTGGCGGGCCGAGCTGAAATTCGAAAAACGCTTCCCCATCAAAATGGCAGGCACCCAGCAATGGGTGCTTGAGGCAGGCTATGTCCAAGGGCAGGTGCCCTGGCCAAAGCTCTTCACCGGAAAGGCCAGCTACAGGCGCTTTGCCGTTACAGCCCCCCAGAGCTTTGCCACCATGCGCATGGCCGAATTTGTCTCCGACCGATATGTGAACCTGTTCGTGTACCACAACTTTGAGAAGCTGATCCTCAACCGCCCCGGTTTCTCGCCCGGGCTGATATTGCTTACCAATATTGGATTTGGCTCCCTGGCCCACCCCGAATGGCACCAGGGCTATGAGATCAAAAGCATGGAGAAAGGGTATTTCGAATCCGGCCTGGCCATCACCGACCTCCTGGGCTCAGGCATCAGCAGCATGGGCATTGAGTTCATGTACCGCTACGGCCCCTATGCCTTGCCCGATTTCAGCGACAATTTCTCCCTCAGGCTCACCTACTCCATCCTGTTCCGGTAGCCCGAAATTGGCGTGGGGAACACATTTTCCCATTTAAAGCCTGGCAGTTTTTCTAACAAAGAAAACCCGACAACAACATTGACCTGATTACTTTGGTCAATTTTTCATTCTTCATTTTTCATTCTTCATTTTCCTCCGCCAGCCATTCTGCATAGGAAGTAGCCGTTTCGTGGAGGCGCAGGGCATGAAGGCTGACCCCCTTGGGCAGCAAGGCCTTGAGGCGGGCGGCAAAGTCGACGATCATGTTTTCGCAGGTGGGCTGATAAGGCAAAGCCACCACCCTTCCGAACATCTGGCTGGCACCGGCCATGTCTTTGTGGGGGGTGTTGCCGTTCACCATCAACGAATGATCCATTTCGAGGATGATGGCATCATTCACGATTTTCTTCAATTGAGAAAAGTCCATCACCATCCCAAACTTGGGGTCCATGGGCTCGTCAATTGGGCTGCCCTTGATGGTGACATAAAGAATATAGCTGTGGCCGTGGATGTTCTTGCACAAACCATCGTAATTCCACAGCGCGTGGGCTGCTTCAAAGTGAAACTGTTTGGTGATGCGTAGTACAGGTGCTTTTCCCATAAAAACAAGAGATTCTGTTTGTTATAATTTTATTGTGTAGGTATAGCTTTGGGGCTTTTTCTCTGAAGGTTTCTCTTCCGCAGCAGCTTTTTTAGCCTTTGTCTTTTCGGTGAAAACCATTTTCATATTTGGCGCTTTGGGCTTTTGGGGCAGGCGGAAGGGGATTTTCATCCGGCTGTTGCTGGTGACCCTGACGCCCCGGTTCTTCACCCCTTCATACTGCAGCATGCCCACCAGCCGCAGGGCCTCTTCGTCGCAGCCATGGCCGATACCATGCTCCACAAAGGCATCAAACACCTCGCCTTTATCCGAAACCTTGTATTTCACCACCACATCGCCTTCAATGCCCTTTTCAAGGGCTTCTTTCGGATAGCGCTGGTTTTCCCTGAAGAACTTGCGCAGCATCTCCTTGCCCCCATCCAGGCGCGGCAACTTCAGAAATTTCTTTTTCGATTTTTCCATTCCTATAAAATTATGCAAAAAACAAACAGCAAAGCATCATCAAGCCCTGCCCGCCTGAAGCTATTGCTTTGGCAGGGGCTGGGTGAGGTCGAAGGCTGCCTCAAAGCGAAGCACCCCGTCGCGCGTCAGCTTATAGGTAAAGGTCGACAGGTCTTCGGCGATTTCCACGATCCATTCATTGGTGCAGGCATAAGGAATTAACTGGCAGGTATATTCATCGGCAGGGAAGTGCTGCACAAAGGCTGTTCCGCCCTGCGTGGCATAGCCCCCATAAAGGGTCACCTCGTCAGGGGTGCCGTCCTCGTCCCGGTGATCATGGCGAAAACGCAGCTTACCCTCCTCCACCAGGAACATCCAGGTTCGCGAATGGTCTTCTGATAAGTGGAAAGGAATCAGGATCGCGTCGTCATTGCACTCTCTCACATGCATCACAAAATCGAGGTGGGCCCAGCTCTCATTTCCTTCAATCATATACACCTCACGTCCGGCAAAGGACTGACCGCACAAGCTGTAAAGATTATTGAAAAAAGCCTGCTGGTTGTCGTCTTCAAGCAGGGCAACAGGCAAGGTTTCTTCGGTTTCAGCCTTTTGCTGCCGCGGCCCGCAAGCTGCAAGCGCCAACATCATGACCAGGAAAAGCAAGGAGAGTTTCTTCATCGTTTTTGTTTTAAAAGGATTAAATACCAAACAGCTTATACGAACGTAGCGGTTCTTTTTGCAAATATAGCAAATCGGCCCGGATGTCATTGTTTTTTCACAACTAACAGTCAATGTTTGTATTACAAATTTTCAATAAGGTTCGGGAATTCTATTATTTTTGTACGCTCAACATGCTAAACATAACCATTATTCCTTATGAAAAGATCTAATTTTCTGATTGCTTTACTGAGTTTTATTATGCTTTTCGGAGCGGTTCAACTGGCCAATGCCTGCACCAACGTGCTGGTATCGCGGGGTGCCAGCGCCGATGGCAGCGTGATGATCAGCTACCTGGCCGATTCGGGCGGGTTTATGGACCCCCTGTATTTCAGCCCCGCCAAAGACCACGCCCCGGGCGAAACCATTGACATTTACGAATGGGATACGGGCGACTTCCTGGGCAGCATCCCCCAGGTGGCCCATACCTACCGTGTGATCGGCAACATGAACGAACACCAGGTGGCCATCGGCGAGACTACCTTTACAGGCCGCCGCGAATTAACCAAGCCCAACGGCATCCTCGACTACGGCAGCCTGATGTACCTGGCCCTTCAGCGCGCCACCACGGCCCGCGAAGCCATCAAGGTCATCACCGACCTCATCGACCAGTATGGTTACGCCAGCACCGGCGAATCCTTCTCGGTGGCCGACAAGGAGGAAGTCTGGTTGTTTGAACTCATCGGCAAGGGCGAGCACGGCCACGGCGCCGTATGGGTGGCAGCCCGCGTTCCTGAAGGCTATGTCACCGCCCACGCCAACACCGCCCGCATCCGCCAGATCGACTTCAACGACACCCAGAACTGGATGTGGAGCAAGGACGTCGTTGACTTTGCCCGCGAAATGAACTGGTTCAGCGGACGCGACCGCGACTTCAGCTTCGCCGATACCTATGCCCCCGCCAGTTGCTACAGCAGGCTGCTGTGCGAAGGCCGCGTGTGGAGCGTTTATCGCAGGGTGGCCCCCTCGGCCAACTTTGCTGCCGACTTCTGGCGCTGCGCCGAAGAGGCCGATCCCTATCCACTCTTCATCAAGCCCGACAAGAAGATCAGCAACCAGGACATGATGGCCCTGGTGCGCGACCATTTCCAGGACACCCCCTATGACATGACCAAAGGCTTTGCCGCAGGCCCCCACGGACTGCCCTACCGCTGGCGCCCCCTGGGCTTCCAGCTCGAAGGCGATGAAACCCAGTATGCCTATGAAAGGCCCATCTCACAACAGCAAACCGCCTTCTCCTTCGTGGCCCAGTCGCGCAACTGGCTGCCCGACGAGGTGGGCGGGATTTTCTGGTACGGCGTCGACGATACCTACTCCACTTGCTATATGCCCCTGTATATGGGAATGGAGAAAGCGCCCGTTAGCCTCGTTACCGGAACCATCCGGGAGTTTGACTGGAACTCTGCTTTCTGGGTGTTCAACCTGGTGTCCAACTATGCCTATGGCCTTTACGAGCCCATTATTGGCGACATCCTTAAAGTCCAGAAAGAACTGGAAGACCGCTCGGTGGCCATGACCAAAGCCGTTGACCAGGCTGCCCAGTTCCTGGCCAAGGACAGCCCCGAAATGCTCAACAGCTACCTCACCGACTTCTCGGTCAGCAATGCCGAATACGTGGTGGAACGCTGGCGCGAACTGGGGCATTACATCTTTGCCAAGTACAACGATCGCTACATCCACGAATTTGACGGCGACAAGCAGAGTGTCCGCGGCGTGGGATATGACCACGAGTTCAACCGCAGGGCCGTGGAAGAACGACCCGGCTATTACGATGTCAAATGGCGTAAAGCAGGCGAACCCATCCATTGAAAATTCCTTTAAGCATTATTTTTGGAGGCAGCCCTGATTCGCGGGCTGCCTTTTTTTTGTGCAAACCGGCAGTTATGCAAATATTTACCTTTTCTCAACCCTTGTAAAAAACATCCCGGAGTAGTCTTAACAGGCTGACATACAGGAGACTGAAGGGCTCCGGGGCCGTTTCAGGAAGGTACCATATTTGGAGTTTAACCGTAGTTTAACCGTAGTTTAACCAATTGTAATTGGTTAAACTACGGTTAAACTACGGTTTATCTTTGAGGGTGATTCCTGTCAGTAACAATTCTGAAAAGAAGTTTTTTTCCGGAAGGGAATAAAAATTTTTGGTTTGCTAAAGGCCCTAAAAACCTTGGGACTTATTTGTAAGTTTGCCAAAGAAAAGAAAAGCATGCAGCAGAAGCCCCTTTTAACGGTTGAAAGCCTTTCGGTTGAATTCACCTCCGAGGAGGGGGTTGTGCAGGCCGTCAGGGAGGTAAGTTTTAGCCTTGGGGCCGGGGAAACGATGGGCCTTGTGGGTGAGTCGGGATCCGGCAAGTCGGTGACGGCGCTGAGCATCATGGGTCTGCTGAGCCGGCGTGCGGCCCGGGTCACCGGGGGTCATATCTGGTTTGAGCATCCTGAATTGGGCCGGCTCGACCTGTTGCAGCTCAGCGACAGGCAGATGCAGCAGGTCAGGGGCCGCCACATCGGGATGATCTTCCAGGAGCCCATGACCTCGCTCAACCCGGTGAAGCGCTGCGGGGAGCAGGTGGAGGAGGTGCTGCTGTGGCACCGCCAGGCCGGGCCGGCCGAAGCCCGGCATAAGGTGCTGAGCTTGTTTGAGGAAGTGAAGCTTCCACAGCCGGAAAGGATCTTTAAGGCTTACCCCCACCAGCTTTCGGGGGGGCAGCGTCAAAGGGTGATGATCGCCATGGCCATCGCCTGCAAGCCCCGCCTGCTCATTGCCGACGAGCCCACCACTGCCCTGGATGTCACCGTTCAGAACAGCATCCTTGACCTGCTGCAGCAGTTGCAGCAAAGCCACGGGATGTCGGTAATTTTTATCACGCACGACTTGGGGGTGGTGGGGCTTATTGCCTCGCGGGCGGCGGTGATGCTCAGGGGAAGCATCGTTGAACAGGGCAGCATTAAAAAAATATTTAAGTCGGCCAGTCATCCTTATACCCGCGCCCTGGTGGCCTGCCGTCCTGGCAGGGGCGACCGTCCGCTCAGATTGCCCGTTGTGAAGGATTTCCTGGAGGCGGGTGATGATCTTCCGGAAGTGTTCATCGAAGCGTCTGAAGCCAGGAGAAAGCGTCATCACCGCATTTATGCGCAGGAGCCGGTGCTGGAGGTAAATGACCTGACCACCCGTTTTGTGACCCGGCGAAGTTTTTTTGGCAAAGCGCTGAGACACCAGGATGCGGTGGACGGGGTAAGCTTTTCGGTGTATTGGGGCGAGACACTGGGCCTGGTGGGCGAGTCGGGCTGTGGCAAGACCACCCTTGGACGGAGCATCATGCGGCTGGTGGAGCCCTCGGGGGGGCGCATCATTTACCGCGGCATTGACCTGGCAGCGCTTTCGGCAGCCGGGCTGAAGAAGTTCAGGCCGCGGCTGCAGATCATTTTCCAGGACCCCTATTCATCGCTGACCCCCGGGATGCCTATTGGCAAGGCCATTGTGGAGCCGATGCGGGTGCATGGCATCCTTGCCAATGAGCGCGAGCGCCGTGAGAAGGTACTCAGCCTGTTGGAGCGTGTGGGCCTGGAGGCCAGGCATTTTTACCGCTACCCCCACGAGTTCTCGGGCGGGCAGCG
>LSQX01221501.1_pt1 | contig 56458 bp, 55 predicted proteins | sample 654561 | NCBI WGS metagenome assembly LSQX01 (sample SAMN04489861, study PRJNA283612) | anaerobic digester metagenome | isolation source: 4 biogas reactors fed with cattle manure at either 37C or 55C with and... | place: Denmark: Kongens Lyngby | collected 2014 | reverse complement strand
GACTAAACCTACTGCGACAGCGCCGTCTACGACGCAAAACAGCTTTGAAAGTCAGGTAGTGGCACTCGTGAACAAAGAGCGCGCTAAACAGGGGTTAAATCCTTTGACAGTGAATAAAAAGCTGTCGGATGTTGCAAGAATAAAGTCACAGGATATGCACGATAAGAAATATTTCAGCCATAACAGCCCTACTTACGGCAGCCCGTTTGAGATGATGAAATCATTCGGAATAAGCTATAAAACGGCAGGCGAAAATATCGCGATGGGATACACAACTCCTGAAAAGGTTATGGACGGATGGATGAATTCATCAGGTCACAGAGCGAATATTCTTAACGCGTCATTTACACAAATAGGTGTAGGATATGTAGCAGACGGACATTATTGGACACAGCAATTTATAGGCTAATACTTTTACAAAAAGGCAGTCGGCAGATTTAGGTCTGCCGACTTGCTTTTGATAGTCACAATATAATAAACTTATTAAATTTGGTCTACGAGCAGCTTGTAAATTTCACTCTTTTTTCTGCCCGTTATTTCTGCGGCTTTTCTTGCGGCGTCACTCGTTGAAAAACCCTGCTCATAAAACTTTCTTGCAATTTCAGCCGTTCTCTCAAGAGAGGGGGGCTCCTCTTGTTTTTCTGCTCTGCCCTCTAATATAAGTACATATTCACCTTTTGGTATTTGTGTTTCATATTTTTCTAAAGCTTTCAAAAGCGTTGTGATTTCAATGTTTTCGTGGATTTTTGTCAATTCCTTTACAATGCAGATATTCCTATTTCCAAAGTAATGCAGCATATCCTGTAAAGTCGCCGCAAGCTTATGGGGCGCTTCATAAAAAATCATAGTTCTTTTTTCAATAACCAATTCTTCAAGGTGTTTCCTTCTTTTTGATTTTGAAGTAGTAAGAAACCCTTCAAAGGTAAATCGCCCCGCCTCAAAGCCCGAAACAGAGAGGGCTGTAATAACGGCGCTCGGACCCGGCACTGCTATTACAGTAACTCCTTTTTCGTGGCATTGTTTTATAAGCTGCTCGCCGGGGTCGGAAATAACAGGCATGCCCGCGTCGCACACAAGCGCGCAGGATTGACCGCCTAAAAGCCTTTGTATGATAATAGGATTTTTTTCACGGGAATTATGCTCATGATAGCTTATAAGCGGTTTGTTAATACCGAAATGATTGAGTAATTTTATCGTTACTCTTGTGTCCTCTGCGGCAATAAAATCACATTCCCCGAGCGTTTTCAGCGCACGGGGAGAGATGTCACCAAGGTTACCTATTGGTGTTCCGACGATGTAAAGAATTGCATTCATTTTTTTAATATCTCCGAGTTTTCACAAAGCTCTTTGAAAAACTTTTGATTTTCTTCATCAATATAATCTTGAAAATGGAGCAGAGACGCTTGATAATCATCAAAAAGCTTTTGTTTTGTACGAATAGAGCGCTTTTTCTTGATTTTATCAATTATATCGTAAAAGCTTCTTTCTATAAAAGCACCGATTATATCATGTTTCATTTCCTGAATTTCAAGTAACTGCTCTGATGGTTGTTTCCCCTCAAACTTCCAATAAGGCTCAAGTTCGGCAACGCGTTTTGTACAATCCTCAAGAAGCTGCAAATTAGTGAAAAAAAGTTGTGGAAAAACGGTTGTGTTTACAACATTAGCGGCTGAAGCGCCCATACGGACATTTCTGCCAATAAAATCAAATACCGCTCTTGCAAGAATTTGCTGTGACAGCATTTTTCGCGCAACGGGTATAGTTGTCACCATTTTTTGAAGCGCAATTCTTTCCTCTCTGTCAAAATCGCGCGGAATAAAAGGTTGGTTCGGTTGTTTTTTACCCTCTGTTTTGCTATGTTTTTTAGGGTTTCTATTAAACAGAGCCAAAATCATTCACCGCCAATAAAATTATAATTCTGTCATTTTCTTAATACACTCTTTGCATATATTGTTGCCATTATAATCAACAATATGGTCTGCATTGTTGCAGAATATACAAGCGGGGACATATCTTTTTAAGATAATCTTATCACCTTCAGTATAAATCTCAACCGCTGCATTTTCGTTGTTAAGTCCATATCTAACCCTAAGGTCAATTGGCAGAACAATTCTCCCTACACCATCAATGTTTCTTACAATTCCTTCAGACTTCATAAATAAACTCCTTTCGTTTGCTCTTTTTGCAAATACATAGTACCACCATTTCCCATTGATGTCAACAAAATATAGTGTGTTTTTACTGAAAGTTACATAAAAATGCGTATATGAGCGAAAAAACTTCAAAATTCGATGAAATTAATAATAAATATTGTTAACCTGTATATATAAGCTATAATTAAGTGACGCTTAGTCGGTCGATGGTTTGTAAAACGAATGGATATATATGAATATGGTTTATGCTGCGGTAAGTATTTATTTATTTATTCTCCTTTATTCTAAAGCTAATTTTAGCTTTTTTCGGTTTATATCTTTGAGCTTTCTGTTTTGTAAATATTTTTCCGCTTCACAGACGAGCAGGGGAGCAATGCATAATAATAAAACGATTTGCCACTGTGCAGAGTTGAGAATAGTCGTATTAAAGACTTTAGTAAGGGCGGGGATAACAACGACTGACAATTGCAGAAGCGCGCAAATAATATTGCCGAAGAAAAGATTAATATTTTCAAATGGGGATATTTTAAATATAGAATAAGCAGTGCGCACATTAAAAGCGTGAAAAAGCTCTACAAAGCTCAGCGTGCAAAAAGCCATTGTACGCCCTACGCCAATAGAATAACGAGTCGTACCAAAAATAAAAGCAAACAGTGAAAGAGCGCCGAAAAGCATTCCTTCTATTACGATATCGAGCCATTCTGTTTTTGACAAAATTCCTTTGTCTTTTGGAAGAGGTTTTCTTCTCATAATATCGCTTTCGGGTCTTTCCATTCCAAGTGCCATAGCAGGCAAAGAATCTGTAACTAAGTTTATCCAAAGTAAGTGAATAGGCAATAGCGGCGCCGAGTACCCAAGAATAAACGCGGTAAATACTAAAAGAATTTCACCTATATTGCTTGAAAGTAAAAATCTTACTGATTTTTTTATATTATCAAATAAGCCTCTGCCTATTTCAATAGCATTTACTATTGTGGCAAAGTTATCATCCATTAAAATAATATCGGACGCATTCTTTGCAACCTCTGTTCCGCTTTTCCCCATAGCACAGCCGATATCGGCGCGTTTTAGGGCGGGCGCATCGTTTACCCCGTCACCCGTCATCGCAACTATTTCGCCGTTCGCCTTATATGCGTCAACTATTCTTACTTTATGTAAAGGCGTAACTCTTGCGAAAACACTGCAAGTACGCGCCTCTTTTTTTAGTGTATCATCACTCATCTTTTCAAGAGCATCACCGCTTAAAACAGTTGAGTTATCCGTATAAATACCAAGCCTTTTTGCTGTTGCAACTGCAGTAAGTGCATGGTCGCCCGTTATCATAACAGGAGTTATACCGGCGCTGCGGCAGACGGAAACGGCTTTTTTAGCTTCGGGTCTTATCGGGTCCTCTATGCCGATAAGTCCTAAAAAAACCATATCAGACACCGTAGTTTGTGTCGGTGAGGAAATGCGTTTTACGGAAACAGCAATCACTCTTAATGCATCGCTTGCCATATCTGCATTCGCTTTTAGCGCCATATTTCTTTGGTTAATTCCCAAAACAACTTCTTTATTTCCGTTATAATAATAAGCACACTTTGGAATTAAAATATCAGGCGCACCTTTCGTTATTTGTATATATCCATCAAATGATTTGTGTATAGTAGTCATTAATTTAGTTTCACTTGAAAATGGAATTTCTTTTACACGCGGATAATCTTTAATTATGTTGTGATATTTAGTTTTTGTTTTTAACAGTGCGTTTATTATTGCGTTTTCCGTAGGCTCTCCGACTGCCGTCACTTTTCCGCGCCTTTTTTCAACTGTCGAGTTACAGCAAAGAGAGGCATACATAAAAATGTTTTCAGCATAAGAGTTTTCTGCGTCCAATTCTTTTTTATTCGGCAAATATACTCTTGTTGCAGTCATTTTGTTTTGCGTAAGTGTTCCTGTTTTATCAGAGCAAATAACAGAGGCGCTTCCAAGAGTTTCTATGCTTGGAAGTCTGCGGACAATTGCGTTTTTCTTTGAAAGCTTACCCACGCCTAACGATAATACTATTGTAACAATAGCGGGAAGTCCTTCCGGAATTGCCGCAACCGCAAGGCTTATGGCAGTCATAAAGTTGTCCATAGCAGAAGCTTTTCTAACGAGTGCCAAGGCGAATATTAATGCGCATATTGCCAAAGCGGCTATACCTAAATATTTTGAAAGCTTTGAAAGCCTAACTTGAAGCGGTGTATCTTCTGTCTTTTGGGTGCTTAACATTTTTGCTATTTTGCCTATTTCCGTATCCATTCCCGTTTGTACTACTACCGCTTCACCATGACCGCCCGTTATTAAAGTCGATGAAAATACCATATTTTTTCTATCGGCTGTATTCACATTTACGGGAAGCAAAACTGCGGCAGATTTCTCTACGGGGAGCGATTCACCCGTAAGCGTACTTTCATCAGTTTTGAGCTGTTCTGACGATATTAAACGCGCGTCTGCTGAAACCATATCTCCCGCACCAAGGATTAATATATCTCCTTTTACAATTTCAGAAGCGGGTATTTTAATATTTTTGCCGCTGCGCCTTACTGCTGAAATGGGTGCGCTTAAATCTTTTAATGCCGCAAGTGCCTTTGCCGCTTTGCTTTCCTCAAAAACACCTATTGCGGCATTAATAACAACAATAGCAAGAATAACAATCGTGTCCGTCATATTGGACTGACCGGATATTTTTGATATTCCATATGACACTGCCGCGGCAATTAAAAGTATAATTATGGAAAAGTCATAAAGCTGCAATAAAAATCGCTGCAGCAGGTTTTTCTCTTTTACACTTTTAATTTCGTTTTTTCCTAATTCTAAAAGCCTTTTTTTCGCTTCAGAAACACTTAACCCATCGTTTGATGTAGAAAGGTTTTGTAATACTTGTTCTGTCTTTTGGTTATGGTAGTACACAATAATCATCCTCTTACAATCCTGTATTTGTCTTGTATAGTCTATTCAGTCATATCGTTTAATATTAAAAATTAGAATAATCTGTAAATCTAAACGCCGGCATTTACTTATTTATTGTAATTTAATAATTATTAGTTGCCAAAATCATCAAATGATGATAAAATAATCGTTATCTATGGGTCAGGGAGAATGATACTGTGTTAAAGCTGTTTAAATATTTGATACCGCAAAAAAGAATTGTGGTTTCAACCGTAATACTCGTACTTTTTAATAATGTTTTGGCGCTTTTACTTCCATTTTTAATGGCTGAGATTATAAATAACGGCATTACTAAAGGAGATTTAAGCTATATAGCAAAAATCGGCTCTGTAATGCTTGCTGTTTCTGCGTTAAATATGGGGATTGCTATTGCTGTCAGTTATTTTTCGAGTAATATTTCAGCCAGCTTTTCAAAACTGTTAAGGCGTGAAGTTTTCTTGAAAATTGAAAGCTTTTCACAAGCAGAGGTAGATAAAATCGGTGTTCCGTCGCTCATAACGCGCTCTACGAACGATATAAGGCATGTTCAGGATATGACGCTGACGCTTTTAAAATCTATTGTAACCGTTCCCGTTATGCTAATAGGCGGGTCAGTTATGGCTGTTATAATGGACCCTAAGCTGTCTTTAATAATTATTGCGATAGCGCCTATTATTGCTGTAATTGCTTTTTTCGTTGCAAAAAAAATTATTCCTATGTTTAAGAAAGTTCAAGCAAAAACCGATAAACTAAATCTTATAATACGAGAGAATATTAACGGTATTCGCGTTACAAGAGCATTTAACAGAAAAAAGTATGAAACAGAAAGATTTAATAAAGCAAATTTCGAGCTGACAGGGTTATCATTAAAAATCAGCCGCACATTTGCCGCGCTTATACCGATTTTGACGCTTTTTATTTTCTCTATTATAATTGCGCTTGTGTTAATTGGCGGCAGGCAAATTCAAGCGCTTACGGACACTATCGAAATATCGAACACAATAGGCGATTTGCAGGCTTTTATCCTTTATCTCTTATTTGTTATTCTTGCTTTATCAACGGGTGCGGCGATGTTTATTATGATACCAAGAGCCCGAATATCTGCTTTAAGAATTAGTGAAGTATTGGAAATGGAGTCCCAGATTAAAGAAACGAACGAGGGCAAAGATAACAGCGAAATAAAAGGGCGCCTTGAATTTAAAAATGTTAGCTTTGGTTACAATGGTGATGATGGTTTTGTAACGGTTCTTGATAATATTAGTTTTACGGCAAAAAAGGGAGAGGTAACGGCGATTATCGGCGGCACAGGCTCCGGTAAATCTACAGTAATTAACTTAATACCCCGCTTTTATGACGCCTTAGACGGGCAGGTAATTGTGGACGGTGTTGATGTAAGAGATATGCGTCTTAGCACATTAAGGTCGAAAATAGGCTTTATACCGCAGCAGGTATTCCTTTTCAGCGGCACAATTGCGGATAATCTTAGGTACGGTAAAGAAGATGCAACAGATGAGGAATTGTGGCGCGCTCTTGAAATATCTCAAGCAAAAGACTTTGTTCAAAAACTGCCCGACGGAATAAACCACTTTGTATCTCAAAGCGGCATAAATCTGTCAGGCGGGCAGAAACAGCGGCTTGCAATAGCAAGGGCAATTATAAAAAATGCAGAGTTTTATATTTTTGATGATAGTTTTTCGGCGCTTGACTACGCAACAGATTCTCGGCTTAGACAAAGACTTCATGACGAGTTGATAGATGCAAATATAATAATAGTGGCACAAAGAGTAGGCACTATTATTAATGCTGATAGAATAATCGTTTTAGATAACGGTAAAATAGCAGCTATAGGAAAGCATGAAAAGCTTATAGAAACATCTGAAATATATCGTGAAATAGTTGAATCGCAGCTAAAAAGGGAGGAAATGGAGGCTGAAACGAATGAGTAAAACTGACGAACAAATCAAGCTAAATCGTGAAAAGCGGAAAAAGCGTTATGCCTCTTACAAAGGAACATTTAAAAAGGATGATAAGCCGCAAAGCTTCGGTCCCGCTATTAAAAGATTTATTGGCATAGTGCTAAAAGGCAATCCTGTAATAATTATTGTAATAGTTGCCGCAATTGCAAGTACCATCCTTTCTATTATTGGACCGTCGCTTCTTAGTGAGGCTATTGATGAATTAAATAATCAAGTGCAAATGAAGCTTTCAGGCTCCGGAGTAGCTCTTGATACCATTTTATCAATAATACTAAAACTGTTTTTTGTTTACGGCGTAAGCTCAATATTAATGTATATTCAACAGTTTACAATGGCGGGAATAACACAAAAGATAGTCTGCTCGTTACGAGCCGGAATTAACGGTAAGCTGACAAGACTTCCGCTTAAATTTTTTGATATACACGCTAAAGGAGAGCTTCTAAGCCGTATTGTTAATGATATTGATAATGTCAGCAACACGCTTCAGCATAATATTATATCAGTTATTACATCTTTCATAATGGTAATAGGCGTATTTTTTATTATGCTCAAAACAAATCCTTTAATGACGGCTATTACCGTCGCCGTAGTACCTATCAGCACAGTAATAGCTTTAAGGATATTAAAGGTTTCAAAAAAGCTTTTCCGCAGACAGTGGGAGGTTACGGGAGAGCTAAACGGTCACATAGAGGAAATGTATTCGGGTCATAAAATAGTGAAATTGTTTGACAGAGAGCAAGCAGCTATAGAAGAATTTGAAGATATTAACGACCAGCTATATCAAGTGGGAAAGAAAGCACAGTTTGTTTCCGGAATAATACATCCATTTTTGAACTTTGTGAACAATATCGGATATGTTGCCGTTTGTATCGTCGGCGGATACCTTGTCGTAAAAGGGGAGTTTACTTTAGGCGGAATAACGGCTTTTATCGCTTATTCTAAAATGTTTTCACAGCCGATTGTAGACCTTGCCAATATAAGCAACAATCTGCAGTCTTCACTCGCTTCAAGTGAAAGGGTTTTTTCAATACTTGACGAGGCGGAGGAAGCTTTAACCGAAAATGCTTTGCCTGTTCCGGAGTTTACAAAATCCCTTTCCTTTAATGATGTTTATTTTAGCTATTCGGAAGATAAGCCTCTTATAGAAAAGATGAACTTTAATGTAAAACCGGGGCAGCTTATTGCGCTTGTAGGTCCAACGGGCGCGGGAAAAACGACTTTTGTAAATCTTTTAATGCGTTTTTATGATGTAAATTCCGGCTCAATAACGATTGACGGTGTAAATATTAATGATATAGACAGAGAAGAACTGCGCTCTTTATTTGGAATGGTGCTTCAAGACACATGGCTGTTTGAAGGCACGATAATGGAGAATATTCGGTACGGCAGGCTTGACGCTTTCGATGAAGAAATCTATAAAGCCGCAAAAAGTGCGAGAGCGCACCATTTTATAAAAACATTGCCGGACGGATATGATACGGTGCTTGAAGAAAACGGCGCAAACCTTTCACAAGGGCAAAGACAGCTTATAACAATTACAAGAGCGCTTATTAAAAATCCTAAAATCTTGATTTTGGACGAGGCGACAAGCTCAGTCGATACGAGAACAGAGCTGCTCTTACAACAGGCGATGAGTGAAGCTATGGCGGGCAGAACTAACTTTGTAATTGCGCACAGACTTTCAACCGTTCGCAAATCAGACAGAGTTTTATTTATTGATAACGGCATTATAAAAGAGCAAGGGACGCACGACGAACTACTTCTGCAAAACGGATTATATGCTGATATGTACAACAGTCAATTTAAAGGCTCTCAGCCTAAAAATAAATTGGATACAGACTTTTAGTGTTTGAAAGGGAGAGAAAAGAACAGATGCAAGGCATAGAAAAGACAATGGAAAAGATAGTAGCTTTATGCAAAGGAAGAGGTTTTATATTCCCCGGCAGCGATATTTACGGGGGATTGGCAAATACATGGGATTACGGTCCGCTTGGAGCGCTTTTGAAGAATAATGTTAAAAGTGCATGGAGAAAAAAGTTTATTCAAGAAAGAGCCAATAGCTATGAATTAGACTGCGGCATTTTGATGCACCCAAGAGTATGGGAGGCATCCGGTCATGTTGAAGGGTTTTCTGACCCGCTTCTTGACTGTAAGGAATGTAAAACGCGCCACAGAGCCGATAATTTGATTGAGGCTTTTGATATAAACGCTCCGTTAGGTGAAATGTCAAAGCAGCAGATGCTTGAATATATAATAGACAATAATATAACTTGCCCGAATTGCGGCAAGCTGAATTATACAGATATAAGAGAGTTTAATCTTATGTTCCAAACATACAGGGGCGTTACGAGCGACAGTAAAAGCGTTATATATCTTCGTCCCGAAAACGCTCAAGGTCAGTATGTAAACTTCTTAAATGTAATGAGAACGACAAGGGCAAAGCTCCCTATGAGCATAGGGCAAATTGGTAAAGCTTTTAGAAATGAAATTACGCCCGGAAACTTTACTTTCAGAACAATAGAATTTGACCAAATGGAGTACCAAACATTTTGTAAAGAGGGTACAGATAATGAGCTGTATGACTATTTTAAGGATTTCGGCAGGGACTTTTATATTGGAATTGGCTTAAAACCTCATAATCTTCGCTATCGTGACCACGAAAAGCTTGCGCATTATGCAAAAGCCGCATGTGATATTGAGTTTCTTTTTCCTTTCGGATGGGGAGAGGTAAATGGTACTCATAATAGAACAGATTACGACTTAAAGCGTCATCAAGAATACAGTGGTCAAAAATTTGAGTATACAGACCCTATTACAAATGAGAAGTTTATTCCCTATATAGTTGAATCGACATACGGGCTTGACAGGACAATTCTTGCGCTTATTTGTGAAGCGTATGACGAGGAAACAGTAGACGCCGAAAAAGGCGACACAAGAGTAGTCCTTCACTTCAATCCCGAAATAGCTCCTATAAAATGTGCCGTTCTCCCGCTTTCAAAAAAGCTTTCAGAGCCTGCTCTTGAAGTATATGAAAATTTATCAAAGGATTTTATGACTGAATATGACGAAGCCGGCTCAATAGGTAAACGCTATCGCCGCCAAGATGAAATAGGCACGCCATTTTGCGTAACATTTGATTTTGACAGCTTAGAAGATAATTGTGTTACGGTAAGATTTCGTGATTCTATGGAGCAAAAGCGTCTGCCTATAAGTGAATTGAGTGATTTTATAAAGAAAAAGATTGAGTATTAATTAGGTGGTAATGTGAAAAGGATATTAACGGTAATCGTTGCCTTATGTCTTATTGTTGCCCTTTCCGGATGCTTTTCGCATTCGGAAAGTAAAGCCCTTTATGTCCCAATTGATTTGGAGCCTTTATCTCTTGACCCTCAAATTGCAAACGGTTACGGTGATGAAATTATAATTAGCAACTGTTTTGAAGGGCTTTTGAGGATAGATAAAAACGGTCATATAGATTTTGGAGTTGCCATCGAGTATAAAATCAGTTCAAACGGATTAAAATACACATTCAAGCTAAATCCTGATGCCTGTTGGCACTTAACCGCCGAGCATAAAAGGCTGTTAGGTAACGAGGGATACGATAGCTTTGATACGAAAATTACAGCGGAGGACTTTGTTTTTGCATTAAGGCGCGCCTTATCACCCTCTACAAAAGCGCCGTATGCACATAAATTATTTTCAATAAAAAACGCACAAAAGGTCAACAAGGGCGAGTTGTCCTCTGATAAACTTGGTGTTAAGGCAATTGATAAAAATACGCTTGAAATAACTCTTGAACATGCTGATACGGCATTTCCGAATGCTCTGACTTTGCCGATTGCAATGCCGTGCCGTAAAGACTTTTTTGAAAAAACAAAAGGGAAGTACGGTTTAGACTTAGATTACATAATTTGTAACGGTCCGCTTTATGTAACATCTTGGGCTCATGACAGCTCGGTATATATTCGTAAAAATAAAGATTACAAAGGCAAAGCCACTGTGAAAGCGCCTTTAGTCGGTCTTATTATAAATAAGGATTTAAATAACCGTCTAAAACTTTTAACCTCCGGCTCATATGATTGTGATTTTGTTGATGCAAAAGCCGTAAGCCTGTTAAAAGACGCGTCAGCGCTTAACTTAACTAAACTTGAAAATCGTATATTCGGTCTTTTAATTAATGCGAAAGCCGGCGCTACCGCGAATTTAGATTTTAGAAAATCCCTGTTTTACGCTTTTGATAAAACGCTTTTCGACAAAACGGATTACATCGGAGGAGAAACGAATTCAATTGTACCGCTCGGTTGTTTAATAGGCGAAACGGCATATTCGTCTTTTAAAACGCAAAAGCTCAAAACGGAATATGCGCCGGAGAAAGCAAAAAGCCACTTTAAGTCGGCTCTTAGTAACAATAATGGCGAGGATATATGCGTTACGGTTACTTGCTGCCCTGATTTCAGAAGGTCTGTTGAACAGATTGTTCAGAATTGGCAATCAATCCTTTCCGTAAAGCTTTCAATTAAAATCAATGAAGTGTCTGACGAGGAGCTTATTGAAGCTCTTAAACAAAAGAATTATGAAGTTATTTTCGCTCCGATTGAAAGTGATTTCTCGTTTGCCGACGAATACATAGAAAGTTTTTGCACAAAAACTGTTTCATATGAAAGTAAGCAGCTTAATTCACTAATTCAAACAATGAAAAAGAAAACAGATATTGCAGAAAAAGCTAATTCGTTAGCGCAAATTGAAAAGCATATTTATGATAACGCAGTATTTTATCCTGTGTTTAACGGTTATACATATTTTGCAACATATATAAAAACTGAAGGGCTGTATTTTAATAATTCAAAAACAAGCCTTGCTCTTTATTCGGGAGAACGATATGAGTAATAAAATTTACCGCGCTACATCCGTTATATTATGGATATTAACAGCGTCGCTCATTTTCTTTTTGTCTCATCAGACAGGGGAGGAGTCCTCAAAATCAAGCGGCTCTATGATGCTTTTCCTTGAACAAGTTTTTAAAACGAATATCAGCGAAAGCTTCGTCAGAAATGCCGCTCATTTTACTGAGTTTATGATTTTGGGATTTTCTACGATAAATTTAAGCTTTTCATTTAAGGGTTATCTAACTCCCTTTAAGGCGGCGCTCTATGGCTCGCTTTATGCCGTAACAGATGAAATACATCAAATATTTATACCTAAAAGGGCATGTGAATTTAAAGATTTCCTTGTTGATACGGCAGGTGTAATAGCGGGAGTATTAATTTTTACATTAATTCATATTATTTTAACAAAATATATAAAAGAAAGAGAGAAATTGCGATGAAGTTTTCAGTTTGCATTGAAATGATTTTTAACGAGCTTCCATTTTATGACCGTTTTGCGGCAGTTAAAAACGCGGGAATAGATACTGCGGAAATTTGGGGTTGGGCGCACCGTGATGTATGTGAAATGAAGCAAGCGATAGATTATTCCGGTGTTTTACTGTCCTCAATGTGTGTTGATTCAAAAGATAAAGCCGTTTCTGACAGATATAAGAAAAACTCGATTGTGACGGACGGCAGCGAGGGAATTTTCTGTGAGATTGTACACCACTCCGCAGAGGCGGCAAAACGGTTAGGAGTAAAAAACCTAATCGTTACAACGGGTCAAGAAAATGAAAACATATCCCGTGAAAGGCAGCAGGAGAACATTATTTCTGCTCTTCTTGCGGCCGCGCCTATATTTGAAGCGAACGGTTTAACGGCTGTTATAGAGCCTCTTAATACTCTTATTGACCATAAGGGTTATTATCTTTCGACTTCAAGGCAGGCGGCAGATATTATAACAGAAGTATCAAGCAAAAATGTAAAAATGCTTTTTGATGTTTATCATCAGCAAATAACAGAGGGTAATGTCATTAATAACATTAAAAAATACATTGATTTAATCGGTCATTTTCATATTGCGGATAATCCGGGAAGGCATGAGCCGGGTACAGGAGAATTGAATTACTCCTCTATATTTAACGCAATAGCCAAAACAGGGTATGACGGTTACATAGGACTTGAGTTTTCTCCCACAATAGACAATACGAAGGCTTTGGCAGAGCTTCAAAAACTGTAATTCACCTATAAAAAATCGGCATCCTTTAATGAGGGTGCCGTATTTTTATAGACTGTTAAATTTACGCTTAAACCAAATGTCTCTAAGTTCAAATGTTTTCCCGTTTAGGTAGTTTAGTATGCTCTTATCAGTTTTTAATTCAAAAGAAATCTTATAAGAGCAAAGCAACTGGCTTTTATATCTTTTATGCAATTCATCATATTTATTTTTTATATATTTAACATCACCTAATATTGGATGATTTATAGAGGCGAAATGTGCCCTTAACTGGTGTGGTCTGCCCGTTATAAGCTCTGCCTCTATTAAAGACAGCCCGTTGTTATAATGCATAACTTTATATGCAGTTTCAGCCCTTTTAGAGCCTGAAAGCCTTTTATCCGTAATAATAACAGTGTTTGTGTTTTCGTCCTTTTTAAGAAACCCTGTCAACAAGCCCGAATTTTCTTTAAATTTACCAATGCAAACACATAAATAAAACCGTCTGATTTCTTTATTTTTAATCAGCTCGTTTAATGCCCTAAGCGTTTCGGCGTTTTTGGCGGCTATTACAATACCCGTTGTATTTCTGTCAATCCTATTAGCAAGGGCAGGGGAGAAAGAGTTCTCCTTTTTTGGGTCATATTCTCCTTTTTCATAAAGATAACGCAATATTCTCGTAACAGCAGTATCAAAACGCTCTTTTTTATCTGAATGGGATAGCAGTCCTAACGGCTTATTTATCAGTATAATATTTTTATCTTCATAAACAATATCTAAATGTTCCGATGATTTTAAGAAATCATATTTGTTGTTATCATGAATAAAAAACTCATCTTTTATATATAATTCTAAAACATCGCCCTCGTAAAGCTTAACATTATGGGACGACCTTTTTCCATTAAGCTTTATTTTCTTTTCTCGGATATATTTGTGCATTAAAGATTTAGGCAAAAGCGGAACAGTTTTTATTAAAAAGCTGTCAAGACGCTTTTCACTGTCATTCTTATTTATTATGAATGTTTTCATCACTATTTGCCGCCTTTTTTAACTCCAATGCCTTTTCTTCAATCTTCTTAAAGCGCCTGCTTACGGCAGAGCGGGACATAGAAGGCTCCATCATTTCGCCAAGCTCTGCAAGCGTAGCTTCTTTATTATCAAGCCTAAGACGCGAAAGTAAAAAAAGCTCATCACCTAAAATATCAAGAGATGCAAGGCGAATTATGGTATTAATGTTATTTAACTGCGCCATATTAGCCTCAATAGTTCTATGCAGATTAGCAGTTTCAAAGTTGTACTGCCTGTTAATTTTATTAAGCATATCCTTTGAAGCTCTCACATTCATCATATAAAGAAAAGCGTTTGAAGCACCCATAAACCCCAACACATCTTCAATACTTTCGCCGTCCTTAATATAAAGGGAATAGCCGCTTTTTCTTCTTATCTGCTTTGGAGTAATTGAAAGCTCCTCAATAATTCTTAATAAATCCGTCGATAGTTTATGCTTTGGCGTTATAAACTCTAAATGATAATCCTTTTTTGGGTCGGTAATAAAGCCAATTGAAAGGAAGACGCCTCTTAAAAACGCGTTTATGCAGCAATCGTTCTCAAAATTCGCATAATTTATTCTTAAAGCAATTTCATTACCTGTATAGCCAAATTCATTTAATATTTTCTTACGGTCTGCAAAATCATTAACGCTTACCGTGTATTTATCAGCTTTAGAGCGCGTTAACAGAGCGGTTATATTGAAAAAGCTTTTAATATGACGCGCATATAAATCAGCTACTTCCGGCGACTGCGTTAAAATAGACATTTCGGAAAGTGAAAAGGCGCGTCCGAACAACAAAAGTCCATAGCACTCCGCCTTTTGGCAACAGGCGTTACTTTCTATTGTGCTTAATTCTTTTTTTATTTTTCTTGAAAAAGACATTGTATTACCCTAACACTTTAATTTCAGTTTCAAGCTTAACATTCGTTTTTTCAAAAACAGTCTTTTGAATATGGTTTACAAGAGCTAAAATATCAAAAGTTGTTGCATTTCCCGTATTAATAATAAAACCTGCATGCTTTTCGCTTACACAAGCGCCGCCAATATGAAAGCCTTTTAGCCCGCATTTTTCTATAAGCGCGCCCGCAAAATTGTTTTCGGGACGCTTAAAAATGCTGCCTGCGCTTGGGTATTCAAGCGGTTGTTTATCACGCCGTTTTTCCATTAAGTCATCCATTTTCGACCTTATTTCGTGTTTGTCTCCCTTTTTTAGCTTCATTAAAACTCCCGTTATAATAAAACCGTTTTTCATATAAACAGACTTTCTGTAGCCGTATTCGAGCTGCCGTGAAGAAAGCTGTCCGACCTGAAAGTCTGAATTTAAATGAGTGCAATATTCAACAACATCCTTCATCTCTCCGCCGTAGGCACCGGCGTTCATAAAAGCCGCTCCGCCTACTGAGCCGGGAATTCCATAAAGAAACTCCGCTCCCGTAAGAGCGTTATCATAAGCGAAAAAGGAAAGCTTTGAAAGCGTAACGCCCGCCTCGGTATAGATTGTGTGGTCATCTGTCAAATACATTTCACAAAGTCCGCCGACAGTGCGAATAATAACACCGTCAAACCCATCGTCCGAAGCAAGAGTGTTACTGCCGTTTCCTAACAGAAAAAACTTTACATTCGATTTACGGCACATCATTAAGATTTCCGAAAGTGCATAAACGGTTTTAGGCGTGATTACAACATTTGCAATTCCGCCCGTTTTAAAGGTCGTAAGCTTTTTCAGGCTTTCATTCCTTTTGACCTCACAGCCATTTAAGACTGCGAGGTCAATAATTGAAGCTATATTATTCATATCTCACTCCAAAATATTTATTTTAGCAGTGCAGAACCGATAATACCCGCATCGTTATCAAGAGTGGCACTGACTATCTGTGTTTGCTGTGTTGCATATATACTGTAACGCTCTCTTTCAATCAAACGGCGAAGCGGAGCAAGAATTGTTTCTTTTTCGTTTCCTATACCGCCGCCTACACAGATAATATCAGGTTGAAGCGCATTGATTATGTTAATAATACCGCAGGCAACATAGAAAATATATCTGTCCACAACTTTTTTTGCGGCAGTGTCACCTTTACGCATAGCGTCAAAAGCCGTTCTGCCGTTTACGGCATCAATGTTATTATTCACAGTATCCCACATTATACTGTCTTGGTTGTTTCTCATAGAATCTTTTGTTTGCGCCACAAGGGCAGAAGCTGAAGCATAACTTTCCCAGCAACCGCGCCTGCCGCAGTTGCATTGCTCACCGTCAAAACAGATAACCATATGCCCCATTTCTCCGGCTGCAAAGTTTACACCGTTTACAAGGTTGCCGTCAATAATAATACCGCTGCCAACGCCCGTACCAAGCGTTATAGCCACAAAGTTTTTAACGCCGTTGCCGGAGCCTGCAACAGCCTCTCCAAGCGCGGCGCAGTTAGCGTCGTTATCAAGCAGAACAGGCTTGTGAAAAAGAGCCTCAAGCATTTCCTTTGCGGGAACATTTTCAAATTCAAGGTTATTAGCAAACTCAATAACCCCTGTGGATTTATTTACAGAGCCGGGCGTGCCAATTCCTATTGACTGTACATCATCATATGTAATATTTGCATCGCTGACGGCTTTATCAACCGCCAACTTAATATCCGCAAAAATTTCTGCCGCAGGTCTCGGAAGATTTGTTTTTACTTTACCTCTGCCTATTATTTTAAGGTTATCATCAACCGCACCTGCCGCAATATTTGTTCCGCCTAAATCAACACCCACTCGATACATTGTACATCCTCCTAATAATATGTGTTATATGTGCTTTACTATTCTATATTTATTTGCCTTTAGTGCCAAACTTCAAGTTCATGCTCGACCGTTTCGCCCTCGTCCATTCCAAGCTGCTGCATAAGCTCCCTTGCCGCATTGTAACCAAGTTTCTTCTGACGATTATTCACAGCCGCAATTTCAATAATTATTGCAAGGTTGCGCCCCGGCTTTACGGGAACTATCGTTGCCGGAATTTTTATGTCAAGAATATTTATATAGTTTTCCTCAATGCCTATTCTGTCATATGCCTTATTTTTGTCCCACTGCTCAAGCTGGACTACAACATCAATCCTCTCAGTAATTTTTACGGAGCCTACGCCAAAGAGATTTCTAACATTAATAATCCCTATACCGCGCAGTTCAACGAAATGCCTGATATTATCAGGAGCAGTGCCAACTAAAGTTTTTGATGAAACCTTGCGAATTTCAACAGCGTCGTCGGCAATAAGCCTATGACCTCTTTTTATAAGCTCTACTGCCGTTTCACTTTTGCCGATACCGCTGTCACCAAGAATTAAAACGCCTTCGCCAAAAACCTCAACTAAAACTCCGTGGCGCGTTATACGCTGTGCAAGCTCAATAGCAAGATAACTAATGAGTATTGCCATAAAAGATGAGGTAGTGTCCTCCGTCCTTAAAATAGGGACGCCATGACGCTTCGCAAGAGCAAGCATTTCATCATCAACAGGCAAAGAGCGTGTTACAATAACAGCAGGAGGAGAAAGCTCAAAAAATCTGCTGAGCCTTGCCTGCCTTACGCTTCGGGGAAGCGTATTTATATAACTCATTTCCGTTAGACCGATAAACTCAACACGCTCAGAATCAAAATGGTCTTTATATCCTGCAAGGATAAGCCCCGGACGGTTAACATCCATCGAGGTAACAGAAAGCGTTTCGGCATTATCCGGTAAATAAACGGTTTCAAGGGAATTATCCCTAATTACTTTTGTTAAAGCAACAGAATACTTTGCAGCCATTAAATACTCCTAATTAAAATTCTATACATTCATGCAAATCTATTGAAAGTGCGTATACATTATAGAACAAAAAAGTGATTATGCCAACCCTTTTAAGAAATAAACTTATATTAGAATAAAAAATTTTTAAAAAAGCTTGACGATTACATATAATTATGTTATATTCTCTTTACCTCTAAAAGAGGGCTCTTTTTTTGTGCCTTGATTAATAGAGGGAGGCTATTCTAAAATTAGGAGGTGCCGTAAAGTGAGAGTTAAAATAACACTTTCCTGCACAGAGTGCAAGCAGCGTAACTACAACACGATGAAAGAAAAGAAGAACACCCCTGACAGGTTGGAGATGTCGAAATTTTGCAGATTTTGCAAAAAGCATACTCTCCATAAAGAAACTAAATAGGGAGGTAGCTTAATGTCAGACGAAATTAAAAAAACCGACGGTTTAAAAAAATCATCTAAAGAGAAAAACACCAAAGCTACCGAGAGCCGGAGCAATACGAAAGATAGCAAGAAAAACACTAAAAAATCCGGCAAAACGCCTAAATCCAACCCGTTTTTGAAGATATGGAAAGCAATTGTTCGTTTCTTCAAGAATACAAAGGGCGAGATTAAAAAAATCATATGGCCGGGTCGTCAAATGGTCATAAAAAGTACGGGCGTTGTTATCGCGTCTATACTTATAATCGGTGCCGGTGTTTGGATTTTAGATTATGCGCTTTCAGGAGGGCTCGGTCTTGTCAAAAAGGCTTCGGGTAAACAGGAAATTACTACAACTACTTCCGTTACCGATACTACGACTGACACGACTGCAACTTCTTCTGATACGACAGAAAGCAGTACCGATGCCACCACAGAGGTGACAACAGAGAGTACAACAGCAAAATAAAATACTCTCTCTAATTTTGGCGGAGGTTAATTGATGTCAGTTGAATCAAAATGGTATGTTGTTCATACTTATTCCGGATACGAGAATAAAGTTGCCGCAAACATCGAAAAAATCGTTGAAAATCGAAAAATGCAGGATGAAGTCCTTGAAATCAAAATCCCAATGGAAAAGGTTACAGAAGTTAAGGACGGCAAGACTGTTGAGGTTGAGCGAAAAGTTTTTCCGGGCTATGTCATGGTAAAACTTGCTGTGTATTTTAGAGATGACAACGAGCCTAAAATGTCGGATGAAACTTGGTATCTCATCCGTAACACGCGCGGTGTAACCGGCTTTGTCGGTCCGGAAAGCAAACCTATTCCACTTACTGACGAGGAAGTCCAAAAACTCGGAGTTGAGCAACGGGTAGTAAATATGAATTATGAGGTCGGCGACCTTGTAACCGTTGTAGACGGACCGTTTGAAGGATTTTCCGGTATTGTTGAGGAAATTAGCACGACTAAAAACATGGTGCGCGTTTCAATATCTATGTTTGGGCGTGAAACTCCTGTGGAATTTGAGTTTGACCAAATTGAAAACGCCGTAGAATAACGGCATTCTGCGCCATATGGCGTTAAGTGGGAGGAATGAGCAGGGCTCTCATTCCGAGTACCACAAATTATGGAGGTGCAAAAAAATGGCTCAAAAAGTAATAGGTCTACTAAAGCTTCAAATCCCTGCGGGAAAAGCAACCCCTGCTCCGCCCGTAGGTCCGGCACTTGGTCAGCACAGTGTAAATATTGGCGCTTTTACAAAGGAATTTAACGAGCGCACAAAAAATGATATGGGTTTATTAATACCCGTTGTTATTACTGTTTATGCCGACCGTTCTTTTTCGTTCGTAACAAAAACACCGCCCGCATCACTTCTTATTAAGAAAGCATGTGGAATTGACAAGGCATCCGGTGTCCCGAACAGAGATAAAGTGGCAACCATTACCGGTGAACAAATTAGAAAAATCGCAGAACAAAAAATGCCCGATTTAAATGCCGCAAGCATTGAATCTGCCATGTCTATGGTAGCAGGAACAGCGCGCAGCATGGGTATTACTGTTGTCGATTAAAACTCATTTACTCGTAAGAGTAAGTATAACCGTTTAATGGGAGGTAAAATTAATGAAGCATGGTAAAAAATATATCGAAAGCGCAAAGCTTATAGATAAAACAAATCTTTATGACATAGATGAAGCATTTGAGCTTGTTGTAAAAACAGCTACTGCTAAATTTGATGAAACAGTTGAAATTCACATACGCCTCGGTGTTGACTCTCGTCATGCCGACCAGCAGGTCAGGGGAGTGATTGTTCTTCCGAATGGAATTGGTAAAGTAGTTCGTGTAGCCGTATTCGCAAAAGGCGATGCCGCAAAAGCCGCCGAGGAAGCGGGAGCTGATATTGTCGGCGCAGAAGACCTTATGGCAAAAATTCAAGGCGAAGGGTTTACGGACTTTGATGTTTGTGTCGCCTCGCCTGATATGATGAGTATAGTCGGTCGTCTTGGTAAAATTCTTGGACCGCGCGGACTTATGCCAAGCCCCAAAGCCGGAACAGTAACGCCTGATGTTGCAAAAGCCGTAACAGAAGCTAAGGCAGGTAAAATTGAATACCGTCTTGATAAGTCTAACATTATTCATTGTCCCATAGGAAAGGTATCCTTCGGAAGCGAAAAGCTTGCTGAAAACGGAGCGGCTCTTTTAGATGCTGTTATAAAAGCAAAACCTTCTGCTACTAAGGGTCAATATATGCGCTCCTGCGTTATAGCCACAACAATGGGCCCCGGAATTAGCATTAATACGGCAAAGCTTATTGCCGCATCAAAATAATTATTTTAATGTATTGACAAAGCATAGTATATGTGCTAATCTATACAAGCTGTTCTAAAGACAGCAGGTGCAATTTTTATTAATTGTCTAATAGTTTTTAACTGCCTGCCGAGGAAAGCGTGCAAAGAATTACTGTATAACGGTATTATTGTGCCCTTCCCTTGCAAGTGGGAAGGGCTTTTTAGATATTTACGGAGGTGAATTTGTTTGCCAAGTGAAAAGATTTTAGAGGCAAAAAAACAAGAGGTCGCTGCACTTTCTGAAAGAATGAAAGGCGCTTGTGCCGGTGTTGTTGTAGACTACAAGGGTATTTCCGTTGCTGACGATACTGTTCTTCGTACAGAGCTGCGTCAAGCAGGTGTTAAATATACCGTAACGAAAAACACTATGATAAAACTTGCTATAAGCGGTACTTCACTTGAGGGATTAGGCGAAGTTCTTGAGGGTACAACAGCTATTGCCACAAGTGACGATGATTACACGGCAGCAGCAAAAATCCTTTGCAAATTTGCTGATACCCACAAAAAGTTTACTATTAAAAGTGGGTATATTGACGGCGAAATTATCGACGAGGCAAGAATTAAAAGTCTTGCAAAGCTTCCATCGAGAGAAACACTGCTTTCTATGGTTGCCAATGTTTTCAGCGCACCGATAGCGGCATTTGCACGCGCGGTACAAGCTATTGCTGATAAAAACAATGAAGAAACACCCGCACTGCCGGCGGAAAATTAAGCGCATAACTGCGTATTACAGGAGGAATAAAAAATGTCATCTGAAAAGATTACCGCTATTATTGAATCATTAAAAGAATTTACAGTTCTTGAGCTTTCTGAGCTTGTAAAAGCTGTCGAAGAAGAGTTTGATGTTTCCGCAGCAGCAGCCGTTGCAGTTGCCGCACCCGCGGAGGGCGCAGGAGCCGATGCTGTTGAGGAGCAAACAGAGTTTGATGTTATTCTCAGTGAAGTTGGCGCTAACAAAATCGCCGTTATCAAAGTTGTTCGTGAGCTTACAGGTCTTGGACTTGCCGACGCAAAAGCCGTTGTTGACGGCGCGCCTAAAGCAGTTAAAGAAGCTGTTTCTAAAGAAGACGCCGACGCTGCTAAAGCAAAGCTTGAAGAAGCCGGCGCAAAGGTTGAGCTTAAATAAGGAAAAAATCATTGAACCGAACGGAAAGCCGTTCGGTTTTTTTAGTGTATAAAGCTTTGTTAGTTTAAGGCAATTTCAGCATAACTTACTCTGCTCGTTTCGGTATATCCGCTTTTAAGCGCAACCTGCTTTGAGTATTTAGAAACAGCAGTACCGTAAAAAGGAATAACCGTTATTGTAACAATAATCAGAAAAATATATTGTTAAAAATGTTCCAAAACTTTTGCCTCTTTGTTTTGGAGATATAAAAACATTAATAATATCATAAACATTTTTATATGAATTACCGGCGGCTAAATAACCTGCCATAGCATTGTCATATAACACAATAAATAGTAAATCATCATCTTTACTGTGCTTTGCAATTGACTTTAATCCGTCCCAAGCCTTGTCATTATAACGAATATATTTTGTGTTTTTAAGTTTTTTTACAACTTCTATATTTATATTATTCGGAAGTTTCAGTTTTGGAATATCGTCACGGTTAAAGTTTGCAAATACACCATATTCAGCGATATGTAGTTTATTTAAAGTGAAATAATTCTTAAATAAATCAGTGTCAAAAAATGAGGTGTCAAAAGTTCCTATTTTAACAGCACTGTAATTTTGAAAGTCACTCTTTATTTTTTTATTAGCCAAAGAAATTAAATCGGCATTATCGGTATTAATTTCTACTATAAGTTCATTAAATACATTTTCAGAAAACGAGATATATTCATTTGACGGCTCGCCGCTGCTCGTATAAAAGTGTATGGTTTTTACAGCGTAGCCGGATTTACCTGCATTTACAAGATTATCACAAATATAAAGGTTTTTTGATATATCTTTTTCAAAAAAGTTTAATGCCTTTAATTTCTCTACTTTCTTCATTTTGTTTAGCCCCATTTTACTGATTAATTTTACCATAACACCTTTTTACAGCTTATAAAACAATAGAAACCGCTGTTATAAAACGGTTTCTATTATATCAAAGTTTACCTTTGATTTGGCTGCGGAACTAGGATTTGAACCCAGACAAACAGAGTCAGAGTCTGCCGTGCTACCGTTACACAATTCCGCAATAACGAAGGTTATTATACTATCGGACAAAATGTTTGTCAAGCCGTTTTTCCATTAAAATGATTAAAATAGTAAAACTTGTAAGGCTTGAATTTATTTCCTTGTTAGTGTAAAATATAAAAAAACTTCTGGAGAGTGTTAATATGGCTAAATACGCAATCGGCATAGATTATGGTACGCTGTCAGGCAGGGCGCTGCTCGTCAATGTTAAGACAGGGGAGGAGCTTTCGAGCGCCGTTTTAGATTACAGTCATGCCGTTATGGATGATAAACTGCCGTCCGGTAAAAAGCTTGGAATTGATTGGGCTTTGCAGCACCCGCAGGATTATTTGGATGTGCTTATTGATACTATTCCCAAAATATTAAAACAATCCAATATTGATAAAGAGGATGTTATAGCGATAGGCACAGATTTTACTGCCTGTACAATACTTCCCGCGAAAAAGGACGGCACTCCTTTATGTTTTTTAGATGAATATAAAGATGAGCCGCACGCATATGTAAAGCTTTGGAAGCACCATGCCGCACAATCACACGCAAATAAGCTCAATGAAATTGCCAAAGAGAGAAAAGAAGAATGGCTTAATAACTACGGCGGGAAAATATCTTCAGAATGGGCGATACCAAAAATTTGGCAAGTGCTTGATGAAGCGCCACATATTTATGAGGCGGCAGACACTTTTGTAGAAGCTGCGGACTGGATTACATGGCAGCTTACGGGCGAGGAGTGCCGCGGGTCTTGCACGGCGGGTTACAAGGAAATGTGGAATAAGCGAACCGGATACCCGTCGAAGGATTTTTTCAAATCACTTGACAAAAGGCTTGAAAATGTAGTTGAAGATAAATTATCGGTAAATATTAAGCCAATGGGCGACTGTGCCGGTTTCCTTACCGCCGATATGGCGGCTAAATTGGGGCTTAAAGCCGGAATACCCGTCGCAGTCCCGATAATTGACGCCCATGTCTTTGTTCCGGCGGCGAAAATAGCTTCTGTGGGCAAAATGCTTGCTATTATGGGCACATCTACTTGTCATATGCTGCTTGGGAAAAAGGAGAAGCAAGTTGTGGGTATGTGCGGCGTCGTTGAGGACGGTATTCTTCCCGGATTTTTCGGTTACGAGGCAGGTCAGGCGTGCGTTGGCGACCATTTTAGTTGGTTTATAGATAATTGTGTTCCTGAGTCTTATAAAAAAGATGCCGACCGTAAAGGCTTAAATATGCACAAATATTTAAGAGAAAAGGCAGAGGTCTTGAAACCGGGTGAGAGCGGACTTATAGCACTCGATTGGTGGAACGGCAACCGTTCTTGTCTTGTGGATGTTGATTTGACGGGATTAATGCTCGGTATGACGCTGCTTACTAAGCCGGAGGAGATTTACAGAGCGCTTATTGAAGCGACGGCTTTTGGTACAAGGGTAATTGTTGAGGCTTTTAGAGAAAACAATATTCCCGTCAATGAGTTTTACGCGGCGGGCGGCATAGCTAAAAAGGACCCTATGACTATGCAGATTTATGCCGATATATTAAATATGCCGATAAAAATTGCAGGAAGTGACCAAGGCGGCGCTCTCGGTTCTGCGATATTTGCAAGTGTTGCCGCAGGTAGTGAGAACGGCGGATATGACAGCGTTATAGAAGCGGCATCCGTAATGGGAAAACTGCTTGATATAGTTTATTTACCCATTAAAGAGAATGCGGAAATATATGATAAGCTATATAAAGAATACAAAACGCTCCATGACTATTTCGGCAAAGGCGAAAATGATGTAATGAAGCGTTTGAAAAATATTAAATTAGATATCGTTAGCGAAGAAAGATGAAAGAAGTAAAAATTGTGATACAGATTACAAAATAAATGTGTACAGTAGCCACTTCAGTTTTAAATAAATACTTTTTAATGCTATTGTCGTAATCTTTTGATGTATTTTTATTATATCTTTGAAGAAGAAAGATAAGGGTAAATAATTCATAAAACACGCCGTACAAGAGTATTGTTATTGGTATGTTAAATACTGTGTCAAAATATAATTGAGCGGTAATGATAGCTATACCAATAACAGTAAATATAGGCATGAATACCTTTGGGTGTCTAAGCTTATTTGGTTTTTCAAATGAAATTTCCTGCACAAATACCCAATAGATAACGAAGAAAGACGAAAGTTGTGCCACATCTTTATTGCCTAAAAATACGAGAAGCGTGGGGATTGCTGCGTAAAAGGGAAACTCTAAAATTTCGGCAACAGCCTGTATTTTCTTCGATTTTATAAAATAATGAAACATATCTGCGGCAAGTATTGCTAAAAATATGTATGTAAACGCTTTGTCATACCGTGCCACAGGGCTCCAAAAGCCGACGGCGTCAAAAACCGCTAATTTATTAAAGGCATTTTGAAAAAGAATAAACCCAAGAGAGATACCAAGACCCGCAAATGCGCCGAGTACGCATTCCATAACCTTCCAAGGGGAAACGGCGCGTTTGCCGAACATTTTTAAGAAAGAATTATTAAAATCGTTGCTGTAATTAGCGCAAAAAACATGGGCTAATTGTGCTATTACCCAGCCAAATCCCCCAAACAAGGCGCATACAAGTGTAAACTCTATAACAAAAGGGATTTTTTTAACTATAGCTATTATAAAAAGCAGAGTAAATAACCCAAACATTGCGCCCCAGCTTTCTTTTCTCGTTATGGAAAAGTAGATTTTCGGAAAGATTTTTTCATCTTTATTATGGGGTCTATTAAAAATAAACAGAAATGTTATCATAACAACAGGCATTAAAAGGAACATAATGATAATTTCTTTTACCGAAAAATATTTTCCCGTAAGCGCTGCGATACCAAGCGTTAAAATCTCCGCAAAAACAGCAAACCACAAAAAGCCCTTAACATAAAGGGCAATAAGTCCTTTTTTCATATTGGGTGCAGGTCTTGTGGCAAGTGATAACGCAAGAGTTTCACCATATGTCATACAACCGCCGTAATACATACCCATTGAGCCTAAAGCAGATAGGAAAAAGAAGTTTTCTAAAAGAAACGGCGAGCCTGAAAATATTGCTATCATTACACCGGCTAAAGCCCCCGGAAGCATTGCGCCTTTTTCGCCGCCTATTGTAGTGCCTCTCATGCCCCAGCCGTAAGACAAGGCAACAGTTGTTATAAAGATAAAGGTTATGTTATTAAGTACGGACATTTATTATCCTCCTAAAATTATCAACCGCGTTTTCTATGCTTTATTTAGTGTTAAACTTTTTTCCCATTGCAACTCCCGTTCTTTTTGTATGAAGTGTATCAAAGCCGTTCTTCTTATAAAACCGCTGCGCGCCTGTGTTATCTTTGCCGCAAATCATCATCACGCCTTTGCTGCCTCGTCCTTTTAGATACTCACAAAACTCCGTCAATAATTTTGAGCCAAGTCCGCCGCTTTGGTTTGATTTTAGTACATCAATATGAAAATGAGCGGGGTACTCCTCTTTATAAACAGCGTGGTCGCGCATTTCTATTTTAGCCGCTATCGCTCTTTTAAGGCTTATGGTTTTTATTTTAGGATAATAACGCTCCATAAAAGTTTTGTGATATTTATCATAATCAAAAGTGCCGTAAACATAGCCGACGGGATTATCATCATCATCTACGGCAACAAAACAGCACTCGGGTTCTTCCTTAATGTAATAATCGCAAAACATAAGCAGAATAAATTCCGCTACTTTTTGGTTATCCTGCGTAATATCAGCATTAGTAAGGCAAATATTCCGTACTTTGTCAAAATCCTTTTTCTCGTATTTCCTTATTTTCATTTTTTCACCTCAAGTTATTATAAGAAAGATTTTAATAAAAGTCTATTCTTTTTTGTAAAATGTGCTATGATTGTATAAATATAAAAAAGGCAGGTTGTATATTAAATGATTAAAGATATTCCGCACGGAGTGTATCCGACTATGATTACTCCTTACACAAAGGATAATAAGATTGATTATAACGGTGTCTTGGCACTTCTTGATTGGTATAAGAAAAAGGGCTGTGACGGCATTTTTGCTATTTGCCAAAGCAGTGAGATTTTCTTTTTATCCTTTGAAGAAAAGCTTGAGCTTTTGAAATTTATTATGAAAAACAAGCCGGAGGGTTTATGTATTATAGCATCAGGCAATACTTCAGACGATAATGATGAAATGGTTGAGGATGCAAAAAGATATATTGATACGGGGATTGATGCCTATGTTTTTATCTCTAACCGTTTCGCGAAAAAAGAGGAAAGTGACGAAATCTTTCTTAAAAATGTGTTTGATGTTATAAATCGTCTTCCCGATATAGCTTTAGGAATTTACGAGTGCCCGTACCCGTATAACCGCCTTTTATCTCCCGAAGTTATAAAAGAGCTGTCAAATACGGGCAAATTCCGTTTTCTTAAAGATACTTGCTGCGATATTGCACAAATTGGTAAAAAGATAAAGGCGGCAGGGGACTCCGGCTTTGGAATATATAATGCGAACTCGTCCTCGCTGCTTGAAAGCTTAAAACTTGGTTGCGTTGGTTTTTCAGGCGTTATGGGCAATTTTCACCCTGAGCTTTATTCCGAGCTGTATAAAGTTTTTAAAAGCGACCCGAAACGGGCGGAACTTATTCAGAATTTCGTGGGTTTCTGCTCTGTTGCCGAATGTCAGGTTTACCCTGTAAATGCTAAATATCATTTAAGCCTTGACGGTGTTCCGATAGGATACGGCAGTCGCACAAGAGATGCCCTTGAATTTACAGAAAGCAGAAGAATGGAGATAGACCAACTTTATGCTATTACACAATTATTTAAGGAATATATCGGATTAAAAAACTAATTAAGAACTTCCCCGTTATAAATAACAGCGACCCCATTGGCTTGACCGTGTAGCTTATATGATTTAAGCTTGCCGTCAAGCCATTTTATATCAACTTTAATATTGCCTTTAGCAAGAAGTCCTTTAACTTCGCCGTTTTTCCAACTTGAAGGGAGAGCGGGCAGCAGGAAGATTTTATTGTTTCTTGACTGTAAAAGCATTTCGCAAATTCCGCTCGTAAAACCAAAATTACCGTCAATTTGAAACGGCGGGTGAGCGTCAAATAAATTTGGATATGTACCGCCGCCGCCCATACACATAGCAGTATTAGCGCTAACAGGGTTAAGCTGTATCTTAGCAAGCTTTAAGGCATGGTCGCCGTCAAAAAGCCTTGCCCAAAGGTTGATTTTCCAACCAAGGCTCCACCCCGTGCCGTTATCACCTCTAAGTTCAAGCGTGTGTTTACAGGCAGCCGCAAGCTCCGGGTCGTCCTCTTTTGTTATTAGCGCGGCAGGGTGGAGTGCATATAAATGAGATTTATGCCTGTGGTGCGGCTCATGCTCCTCTTGCTCTTTATACCATTCAAGCAACTCGCCTCTTCTGCCTTTTTTAAAAGGCAGCAGTCTTCCAAGCGTTTTAGAAAGGATTTCGCAGAAATCTTCATCAATTTCAAGCTCTTTTGCGGCGCTTATACAATTTTTGAAAAGTCGTTTAATTATAGACATTGTCATTGTTGTCGTTTCGCTGACAGCAGTAGTGCCTAAGCTTGTTTTATAAAGATTTTCCGGAGAAGTCGAGGGGGCAAATATGAGATAACCGTCTTTATCCTCAATTAACACATCTAAAAAAAACACGGCAGCTTTTTTCATTATAGGATAGCCAAAATCTTTAAGGAACTCTTTATCAGCAGTGTAAAGATATTGTTCATAAATATGGTCACAAAGCCAACCGCCCGAAAGGGGCCAGAAAAGCCAGCTTGCACTACCGCTTACCGGTGTAGTAAGCCGCCACAAATCAATATTGTGGTGCGCGCAGAACCCGTTTGCATTATAATGTATTTTTGCCGTTCTTTCGCCTGCAACAGAAATATCCTTAATCATATCAAGCAAAGGAAGCGCAAGCTCCGGTAAATTACACGGCAAAGCAGGCCAATAGTTCATCTCTGTGTTAATATTAACAGTATAATTTGAGTGCCATGGCGGGTGCGGCTCTTTATTCCAAATACCTTGCAAGTTTGCGGGCTGCGAGCCTTCACGCGAACTGGCTATTAAAAGATATCTGCCGAAGTTAAACATTAACTGGTAAAGACCTATATCATCTTTGCCTTTCTGATGCTGTTTAAGCCTTTTATCCGTTGGTATATTTTCTTTATTATCTGTTCCAAGGTTAAGCGAAACACGGTCATAGTACTTTTTATAGTCTTTTATATGCTCAAGTTTTATTGAATTATAAGACATAGATACAGCATTTTCTAACACTTCAAGGCAAGCGTTTTTATACTCTTTACCTAAAAGCACCGGATGCTTATCATGCCCGTTAAAAGAGGTTTTTGTCGCAAAATAGACGGTGGCGCTGTCCGCCCCCGAAACCTCTATTACTCTGTTTACATAGCGGACATTTCCACCTTTTAATTTAACGGTTACGGCTCCTCTAAATCCTATGCCCATCTTTTCAGGCTCTTTCGGATACAATTCTCCTCTATTCGGAAAATCCTTGTGGTTTCTTAAAGAGTCAGATGGGCAAACAGCGTCAAGAATTAGATATTTGTCCGTATTATTAATAGTGTGCTTTATAGGGCAAGATAGTTTTAAGTTAAAGCTTATTTTACCTTTTTCAGATGCCGAAAAGTTGTAAACGAACACATTTTTCAAAAATGATGCAAAAGCCTCTCGAAAATATGTAACATTATTTTGAGTGTACTTTATGCTGCATATAGCGTTTCTTAAATCAAGCGTTCTGTTGTATTCCTCTGATTTACCCGTACCTTGAAATTCAAAAAGCATATTCCCAAAGGGTATATACTCCTGGCTCCAAACACTTGAGCATTCACTTTCAATTACTTTTTCCGCATCCACATACCGCCCGCTCATAGTAAGCTCTCTTGCTTTGAGAAATCCGTCATATGCGCCAATTCTTACCGTGTCACGCGGGTAACCGCTCCAAATCGTGTCTTGATTAAGGCACACCTTTTCGCGCTTAGGCTGACCGAAAACACAAGCGCCAAGATTTCCGTTACCGAGTGCTATGGATTCGCAGAAATGTCGTGCCGGTTTGTCATACATAAGAATATGCGAGTCATTATTCATTTTAATTCCTCCTCACCTTATTAGATTTTAACTGAATACACAGATTTGTCAACATTTAATATAAGATTTTCTATTTAATTAATTATATATAAAAAATGAGAGGTTTTACCTTGTTTTTATCATAAATAAATGTTAAAATATTTAATTGGAAGGTGATATTAATATGAAACAGGTAAAAAATATGTTTCCGACGGAAAAAAGCAATATTGACAAGACTGTAAACTATATTATTGAAAGAATTACCACCATCATAAAAACAATCGGACCGAGAGCCCCCGGCAGCCCCGAGGAACTGAAAGCTCAAAAACTTATGGCTGAAGACTTAAAGAAATGGTCGGATGAGGTAACTATAGAAGAGTTTACCGTCCATCGTCAAGCCTTTATGGGTTTTATACCGTTTACGGTTGCGGCGGCTATAATAAGCGTATTTCTTTACTGGGTAAATATGCCGCTTAAAGCTTTTGGTGTTACTGTATTAGGAATTATCCCGCTTATATTTGAGTTTCTTATGTATAAGCAGTTTTGCGACCCATTATTTAAAGGACACCCTTCGCATAATGTTCTTTCTGTGAGAAAGCCTGCGGGTGAAGTTAAAAGAATTATATATTTTGTCGGTCATGCAGATTCACAATATGAATGGACACTGAACTATAAATTCGGCGGTGTGGGAATGAAGTTAATCTTAATTCCGGCAGTCGTTGGTCTTATTGTATCCTCTATTTCAAACTTCGTTTTGTGGATAACGAGCATATCATTAAAAACTCGCGCTCTTGACTTTATGTTTTTCAAATTCGTCGGTATTATTCTTGTTCTATTTGTACCGTTTTTTATAGCGTTTCTCTTTTTCCAAAGCTACACTAAAAGTGTTCCCGGGGCTAACGATAACCTTTCGGGGTGCCTTTGCTCAATGGCTGTGCTTAAAACGCTTGACGAGGCTGACATTCGCTTTCAAAACACGGAGGTAAGGGTACTTTTAACAGGCTCGGAGGAGTCCGGATTGCGCGGAGCCAAGGCATTTATAAAAGCGCATGCCGACGAGCTTAAAGAAACTGAAACGGTTGTAATAGCCGTTGATACAATACGCGACCTTGAAGATATGGCTATTTACGACAGGGATTTGAGCGGTACTGTAAAACACGACAAACAAGTAAAAGAACTTGTTAAAAAAGCCGCGAAAAACTGCGGAATGGATTTACCGTATGCCTCTGTTTATATTGGTGCGTGTGACGCTGCCGCGTTTACACAGGCTAAAATTAAATCAACGGGTTTTGCCGCTATGGACCCTACACCTCCGCGCTATTACCACACAAGGCTTGATAATTATGATTTATTAGAGCCGGAGACTTTGAAAGTCGGTACGCAAATACTTTTTGAAACGGCTTGTCTTTATGATAAAGAGGGTCTCAATTAAAATAAAAAGCCGCAAAATTTGGAGATGTTTATGCATTTTATAATCCTTGACCTTGAATGGAATAACGCTTACAGCAAGAAACATAAGTGTTTTATTAATGAAATTATTGAAATCGGCGCCGTAATGCTTGACAGTAACCTTAAAACAGTTGACAGCTTTTCTCTTTTTATAAAAGCTCAGCTTGGTAAAAAGCTTCACTCCCGTGTTAAAGAGCTTACAAATATTACAAATGAGGATATAAACACCGGAATACCGTTTTCAAAGGCTATGTCAATATTCAGAAAATGGGCAAATAAAGAAGACTGTGTAGTTTTAACATGGGGCGATACAGATATAAGAGTTTTAATCGAAAACTTTCACTATTTTAACGGAATAACCGTTATTCCTTTCTTAAAAAAATATTTGAATTTACAAAAATATACGCAAGTGCTTTTAGATTTATCAAATTCCGAGCAGGTAGGGCTTCAAGCAGCGGCAGAGCTAATCGGTATTGATGTTGACGGATATTCACTGCACAGGGCGTTAGGTGACAGTTACCTTGCGGCAGATATTTTTCGTAAGGTATATAATCAAAAAACCATTAAATCTTATGTCTGTATTTGTAATGATAATTTCTATCACAGACTGCTTTTCAAAGCGCGCGCTATAACTGATATTAACAGTCCGCTTATTGATAAAAAAGAAATGCGCTGTATTTGTGACAAATGCGGCGGTAAAACAGAGCGTATTACAGACTGGCGAATTATCGGACACTCATTTAGAGCGGCATTCTACTGTAAAAATTGTGAAAGAAAATTAAGATTTACCGTAAAATTCAAAGAGTTTTATGATAGGGTTGATGTTCGCTCCGCTGTAAGACCCCTTATAGAAAAACAGGATTTGCAAAATCCGGAAAATTCTGAGCAACAATCTTTTGACGATAAACTTATTCAATCTGAATGATAAAAAGCAGAAAGGGAATACAATGTATCCGTTGTTATTAAAACCTGTACACAAACAAATAATTTGGGGCGGCAAGCGCCTTATAACGGATTTTGGCTTTAACAGCGAGCATACAAATATTGCCGAAAGCTGGATGCTTACATGCCGAAAAGACGGAGTTAATGAAATAATAAACGGCAAATACAAGGGAATGACGGTTGAAGAATTAATTTTTAACGGTAATACTCATTTACTTGGCGCGAAATATAAAGGCGGCGAATTTCCGCTTCTTATAAAGCTTATAGATGCAAAAAAAGACCTTTCTGTGCAAGTTCATCCCGATGATGATTATGCAAAAAGAAATGAAAACTCTAAGGGAAAAACAGAGGCTTGGTACATACTTGACTGTGATGAGGGTGCAGAGCTGATATACGGTTTTAATAAAGAAATAAGCAAGGAAGAATTGAAGCAATCTGTAATAGATAATACTTTGCTTCAATATGTTCACAGGGTTAAGGTTAAAAAAGGTGATTTTTTTTACATTCCTGCGGGAACACTTCACGCTATTGGCGGTGGGATACTGCTTGCTGAAGTTCAGCAAAACTGCAATACTACATACCGCATTTATGATTATAACAGGCTGGAAAACGGCAAAAAGAGACCGCTTCACATTGATAAAGCCGTTGATGTTACCATTACAAAACCGTCTAAAGAAATAAAGACTGTTACTACTGTAAAGCAGGGTAATACGGTTATTAAAAACCTTTGTGACAGTGAATATTTTAGTATAAAAGCGGTTGATATTGACGGTATTTTTAATATAGAGCCAAACGATGACTCTTTTATGAGCATAATAGTGCTTGACGGAAACGGCGCTGTAAGCTGTGATGATGTGACAGAAACGATACATAAAGGAAGCAGTATATTAATATTGTCAGATAGTCAAAATATATCATTAAAAGGAAAGCTGTCTGTGCTAATTAGCACACAATAACGGAGTAAATTATGTCATGTCTGCAACTGCAAAATCTTTCGTTCTCTTTTTTGGACAGGGTTTTGTTTTCAAATGTAAACATTAAAATAGAAGCGGGGGAGAGGGTAGCTTTGATAGGTGCTAACGGCACCGGCAAAACTACTCTTTTTAAGCTCATAACAAATGAGCATTCACCTACAGAGGGCGCTGTTGTTATAGGGAAAGACACGGCGCTCGGTTATATGGAGCAGTACTCTGACTTTATTAAAGGCACAAGCGTTTATGACTGTGCGTTAAAAGTTTTTTCGGATATTATGGAAATGGAAAATGAGCTTGAAGAAGTACATAAAGAGCTAACGGAGCATCCAAACAACTTTTCTCTTATTGAGCGTCAGCTTTTTCTAACGGAAGAAATTCAAAATAGAGACGGACTTGTATATAAAGCAAAAACACGCTCAACGCTTTTAGGTCTTGGGTTTAATGAGGATGACCTAAATAAAGATGCTGCGGTATTAAGCGGCGGAGAGCAATCGAAGCTTGCTTTATGTAAGCTGCTGCTGTCAAATAGTCAGCTTATACTCCTTGACGAGCCGACAAACCATTTAGATATTGACTCTATGGCGTGGCTTGAGGACTTTTTAACTAAATATAAAGGCGCGGCTATAATTATTTCGCATGACAGGTTTTTCTTAGAAAGAACTACTTCAAAAACAATGGAAATAACGAATAAAAAAATTTATATGACTTCATATTCATATACTACCCATAAAAATATTGTAAAGGAAAAACAGTTGTCAATTGAGCGTGAATATGAAAAGTCTTTAAAAGAAATAAAGCGTATAGAGGGTATTATTGAGCAGCAAAAACAATTTAATCGTGAACGAAATTATGTGACAATAGCAAGTAAACAAAAGCAGATTGAGAAAATAAGCGCAAATCTTGAAGTGCCGGATTCTTTAGCTGCAGAGGTTCGTTTTTCATTCAAAATTAGAAATGAAAGCGGTGCGGATGTTTTATCTTTAGTAAATATAAGCAAATCGTTTAACGATAATCATCTTTTTTCTAATGTAGATTTAAGTATTCAAAAAGGGGATAGGGTATTCCTTTTAGGGGCAAACGGCTCGGGGAAATCTTCTTTATTAAAAATAATTACAGGTGAATTAAAAAGTAATTCGGGCTTTGTAAAGCTTGGTCAGAGTGTGAAAATGGGGTATTTTGACCAAAGCATTTCTAAGCTGACAAATTCAAACACTGTGCTTGACGAGGTGTGGGGGCTTGACAGGAGTATTGACCAAACACAAATTAGAAAAGCTCTTGCCGCCTTCCTCTTTTTTAGAGATGATGTTAATAAAAAGATATATTCTTTAAGCGGGGGAGAGAAAGCAAGAGTAGCTTTATTAAAACTTATGCTTATTTACCCTAACTTTTTACTGCTTGATGAACCTACAAACCACCTTGATATATCATCACGAGAGGCGTTTGAGGATGCGCTGCTTGATTTTGACGGTACGATACTTGCCGTTTCACACGATAGGTATCTTATAAATAAACTTGCGACTAAAATTGCTGTTTTACAGGACAATAAAATTGAAATGATTGAGGGAAATTACAACTCTTATTTACAGTATAAAGAAAATGCCGCTTTAGATAATATACCTTTACCTAAAAATCATAAAAAGAGTGATTATAAGTTAAGAAAAGAACGGGAAAGTGAAATAAGACGAAGAAAAAGCCAAATTGCAAGGCTTGAGCAGCACATCTCAAAAGTTGAAAAGGAGATAATGGAGCTTGAAGAAAAGATGGCATCTCCGGAAATTTCAACTGATTATATAAAGCTTTGTAAATCAGCTAAAACACATAAAGAATGTAAGGAACTTCTTGATAATCTTTATGCTGAGTGGGAAGGATTGCATTCGTAATATAACATAGTTTTTTTGCATATATATATTCGGGTGATTATATGAAAAACAAAGAAAAAGACTATGTAATGCAAACAATCGGTTTTCAAACGGCTGTATCTTTAATAATTATTGGGATTGTTTTTGCAATCTCTAAAACGAGCGCCCCTTTATTTAAAAAACTGTCCGATGAGCTTGTCCCTATACTTTCTGCCTCGCTGACAAGAGAGGATGCCGAGGACGCTTTTAAACACATAAAGGTTATTCTGTTTACAGATGACGAGCGGTCTAAAGGAAGTCTTGACGGAAGCGCTATTCCTGAACATTCAGAAAATCAAGACGATAATAGCGGTACAGATACAAAGCCCGAAACTGTTAAAGAAAATGAAATAACAAATAAAAATGAAACGACCACATTGAATAATGAAGGACTTATCGCTACCGTTCTGCCTGAAAGTAAAACAAAGCAGGTAAGCCTTAATCTTAATAAAAATGGGAAAGAAGTTACGGCAACTGCTTCTAATTCGCCTTATTCGCTTAACGGAACCATTTATTCACCGCTTTCCGGCAAAATTACTTCTAAATTCGGAGAAAGAATTCATCCTGTATATAATACAAAAGATTTTCATACAGGCTTAGATATAGCCGGTAAAAAGGGTGAGTACATAAGGAGTATAGCTGACGGAAAAGTAATTAGAGCCGATTACGATAAATGGAATGGCAACTATCTTGAAATTGACCACGGTAACGGTATTACAACGATGTACTGTCATTGTAGGGAGCTTTTAGCCCCGAAAGATACAAAGGTCAGAGGGGGAGAGGCAATAGCAAAGGTTGGGAGTACAGGGGTTTCTACGGGTAATCACCTTCATTTCGAGTTTAGAATTAACGGTGTTTCTTATAACCCGTTATTTGCATTGAATTGTGCGGCGGATGCAGTTTAAGTGCAAAAGTATTACCGTTAAAATCAGCTTTCTTTTCATCGCGGTAATACTAATAGCCATAATAAATCAAAACAGCAAGCTTCCTATAATATTAATAATCTCTGCCCTGCTTCATGAAGCGGGTCATTTGATTTGCTTGTTTTTAACGCGTACAAAAGTGTGCGCCGTCTATTTTAATATTTTTGGAATGAAAATAGTAAAAGGCATAAATCCTCGTATAAATTATTGGGATGAGTGTAAAATAGCGCTTATGGGACCGCTCGTCAATATTATTGTTTTTATAATAACACTGACGCTGTTTTTCTGTTTTAAATCCGCTGTACTTCTAAAGTTCGCGCTTGTCAACCTTTTTCTTGCTTTATTTAATTTATTGCCAATATTTTCGCTTGACGGCGGCAGTGCGCTGTTTTTCTTTTTAGCGTCTAAGAAAACGCCTTTTAAGGCGCATAAATCCGTTAAAATAATCTCTTTTATTTTCGTCATTCCCTTAATACTATTCGGGGTATTTCAGCTTTTTAACACTAAATGTAATTTTACATTACTTCTTTTAGGACTTTATCTTATAGTGCTTTTAATTTTTAAAAACTCAAAAGTATCTCCTTGCTAAACGGTGCTTTTTGTTGTAAAATATATTAAACTATATTTAGGGGTACCGTATGACTATAAGTGAAAGAGAAATTGATAACATATTGCCGCTCGTTGAAAAACCGGCAAGGTATTTAGGTAATGAGGCGGGGAGTATTATTAAAAACAAGTTCGAATGTGATATAACATTCGCATTTTGTTTTCCCGATATTTACGAAATAGGGATGTCACACCTTGGGATGAAAATTCTTTACAGTCTTATAAATTCACTTGATTATGCACTTTGTGAGCGTGTTTTTGCCCCTGCCTTAGATTTGGAAGAACTTTTAATTGAACGAGGTTTACCGCTGTTTTCACTTGAAACGAAAACAGCCGTTTCCGATTTTGATATTGTTGGGTTTACGCTACAATATGAGCTGTCTTATACGAACATCTTAAATATGTTAACTCTTTCAAATATTCCTCTATTAGCAGAAAAAAGAGACGCGTTTTATCCGCTTATCATCGCCGGCGGCCCTTGCTGCTGTAATCCTGAGCCGTTAACTCCTTTCTTTGACGCTTTTATATTAGGAGAAGGGGAGGAGGTTACGATAGAGCTTATAGACGCTGTAAGGGCTTTAAAAGCAAATGGCAAAAGCAAATATGAAATATTAAAAGCACTATCGGAAATACAGGGCGTTTATGTGCCGTCGCTTTATGATGTTTTTTATAATGAGGACAATACTATAAAAGAAATTAAAGCGAAAGACGGCGCGCCTAAAAAAGTTGTTAAACGAATAATAAAAGACCTTGACAATGTTTTTTATCCCGAAAACTTTGTAGTTCCATTTACAGAATGCGTACATGACAGAGCCGTACACGAAATATTCAGAGGGTGTATCAGAGGGTGTCGTTTTTGCCAAGCAGGGTTTATTTATCGACCTTTGCGCGAAAAAAGCGTTGAAACGATTTCAAAAGACAGTAAAGAGCTTTGCTTTAATACGGGCTATGATGAGTTGTCGCTTTTATCCCTTTCGAGCAGCGACTATACAGAAATTATACCTCTGCTGGACGAGCTTTTAAGCTGGACGGCTGATAAAAATATTAATATTGCTTTGCCGTCTTTACGAATTGACGGTTTTTCGGACGAGCTTATACAAAAGCTTTCATTAATTCGCCGCGCGGGACTTACATTTGCGCCTGAAGCCGGCAGTCAGCGCTTGCGTGATGTAATTAATAAAAATATTACGGAGTATGAAATACTCGACACTGCAAGAAAAGCGTTTTCAGGCGGCTGGAACAGCGTTAAAATGTACTTTATGTTAGGACTGCCTACTGAAACTGACGAGGATATAAAGGCAATTGCACAGCTTTCACAGGCAATTGTAGATGAGTTTTATAATAATCCGAATAAACCAAAGGGTAAAGGCGTGACTGTAAGCGTAAGCGCATCATCCTTTGTGCCAAAGCCTTTTACGCCATTTCAATGGGAGGCACAAGACACTAAAGAAATATTTTTACAGAAACAAAATCTGTTAAAAAGCTCGATTACCACAAAAAAGGTAACACTAAGCGTACACAATACGGGAATGAGCCTGTTAGAAGCAGTATTCGCGCGCGGCGACCGCAAGGCAGCAAACGCTTTATTGGAGGCTTTCCTTTTAGGGTGCAGATTTGATAGTTGGGGCGACAAATTTGATATGGAAAAGTGGACTAAAGCTTTCGAAAAAGCAGGTCTTAATATGGCGTTTTACGCAAACAGAAAAAGAGAGTATGACGAAATACTGCCATGGGAGCATCTTGATTTTGGCATTGATAAAGACTTTTTAATAAGTGAAAGCAAGCTTTCAAAAAAAGGAACGCCTACGCCTAATTGTAAAGATGGTTGCGCCGGTTGTGGAGCCAATAGACTTTTGGAGGGTAGCGGCTATGGATGTTGTTAGAGTGTGGTTTAAGAAAACCGGTAAGGCAAAATATATATCACACCTTGATTTAATGCGCTACATAACCCGTATGCTCAGAAAAACGGACTTAAATCTGTATTACACACAAGGATTTAACCCAAGGATTTCAATCGTTTTTGCTTTATCCTTACCGCTTGGGGTTGAGGGACTTACGGAAAGCTTTGATATAAAGCTTCCTTGTGATATGAGCAGCGAATATATAAAAAAGCAATTTGATTTAATTTCAAGCACCGAAATAACATTTACAGGCATCTCAAAACCCGTTTATAAGCCTATTGATATACGCTATGCGGAATATACAATCACTCTTTTTGAATGCAGTGATAACATTAAAAACCTTATAATATCTAAACTTTCATCAGATGAATTAACAATAATAAAAAGAAGTAAAAAAGGTGCTGAAAAAAGCATTAATTTATTAGAGAATATTGTAAATCTATCTGTCGGCGGCTTTGAAACTGAGTTTACGCTGAACCTTTTGCTTCCTGCCGGCAATTTTAATAATATTAATCCACTCATATTTTTAAGCGCCTTGCTTGAGGGGACTGATTACGACTACAAAACGGCGAAAATAGTGAGAAATAGACTTTTAATAGATAAAGAAAAAAACTATGCCTAATTAGCCCGCTTTGCTCATATAAATAAATGGTGATTTATATGAACAAAAAAGTGTTTTTAGCGGTTTTAGTATCTTGTCTAATGGTTTTTACGGCTTTTCTTTTTATTAAATATAAAATGGCGTCGCAAATCGCTTCGCAAACGCCGATAAATCAAGGAAATCCTGTAATTATAATCGATGCGGGGCACGGGGGAGTAGACGGCGGCGCAGTAGGGCGAAACGGTGTAGAGGAAAAGGAAATTAACCTTAAAATTGCGCTAAAATTAAACGAATTACTCCAATGTACGGGCTATAATACCGTAATGATTCGTACAGAAGATATTTGCCTTGCCGATGATGACGCAAAGTCCATAAAAGCTAAAAAAACATCGGATTTGCACAATAGAATGGCAATTATGAAGAAGTACGAGGACGCTATTTTCGTAAGCATTCATCAGAATTCGTATTACGGCAGTAAGGCCGCCGGAACACAAGTATTTTATTCTCCTAATTCAAAGGAGTCTGAAACTTTGGCTGACCTAATTCAAAGCAGTGTGAAAAACGGACTTCAACCTGACAATAAGCGCCTTACAAAAAAGGCAGACTCCTCTATATATCTGCTTTACAGCGCTAAAAAGACTGCGGTTATGGTAGAGTGCGGATTTTTGTCGGATTATGACGAAAATCTAAAACTCTGTAACAGTGAATATCAAGAACAGCTTGCTTTTTATATTGCAGAAGGCATAAAAACTTTTCTAAATGAATAACAGGATGTGTAAATGTGGCAGAGAAAGTAAAATCAATATTTATATGCGCTCAATGCGGCTATGAAAGTGCAAAATGGCAAGGGAAATGCCCTTCATGCGAAGAGTGGAACTCGTTTACAGAGGAAATAATAAAGCCGGCTTCCGAGAAGAAGCCGCATACAACCGTACAGTCAAAACTGTACACGCTTTCCACTATTGATTCTGACAAAGAAGTAAGGTTTAGCACAGGTCTTTCTGAGCTAAACAGAGTACTCGGCGGCGGAATAGTAAACGGCTCGCTTATCCTTTTAAGCGGCGACCCCGGTATAGGCAAATCGACACTTCTTCTTCAAATTTGTGAATTCCTAACAAAGGAGAATAAGGTTCTTTATGTTTCGGGTGAAGAGTCTGCGCACCAATTAAAAATAAGAGCGCGCCGCCTCGGCGTAAAAAGCGAAGAACTTTTAATTTTATGCGAAACAGATGCAGAAATTATAGCATCACAAATTTCAAGCCAAAAACCGAATATAGTCATAATTGACTCTATTCAAACGATGAATATACCCGAAATACCCTCATCTCCGGGAAGTATTACTCAAGTCAGAGAATGCACAAACCTTTTTATGCGTATGGCAAAAGGTCATGATATATCAATTATTCTTGTAGGTCATGTAAATAAGGACGGTAATATTGCAGGTCCCAAGGTGCTTGAGCATATTGTTGACACTGTTTTATATTTCGAGGGAGAAAGAAATCTGACATATAGGATTTTACGCGCGGCAAAAAACCGTTTCGGCTCTACTAATGAAATTGGGGTATTTGATATGGGGAGCAACGGACTTTGTGAGGTAGAAAATCCCTCCGCCGCCATGATTTCCGGCAGACCCATAGGCGCTTCCGGCACTTGCGTTTCCTGCTTTATTGAAGGCTCCCGCCCCATCTTAGCCGAAATTCAAGGGCTTGCCACTCCAACAGGCTTTGGTAATCCGCGGCGTATGTCAACGGGATTTGATTATAACAGAATGTCTATGTTAATAGCTATCCTTGAAAAGCGCGCAGGTTATTTCCTGGGAAATATGGACTGCTATATTAATATTGTAGGCGGTTTAAGAGCGGACGAGCCTGCGGCTGACCTTGCCGTAGCACTGGCACTCGTTTCAAGCCTTAAAGACAAGGTAATAGACAAGAATGTGGCGGCATTCGGCGAAATTGGTCTTGCGGGAGAAATAAGGGCAATTTCAAACTGTGAGCAAAGAGTTCTTGAAGCTAAACGGCTTGGATTTACTCGTTGTATTATACCAAAACATAACTTAAAATCAATATCGAAAGAAGCCGCAAAAGATATGGAAATAGCAGGCGTACGAACGATAAGAGAAGCCTTTGAAGCGAGTACTGATTAAAATGTTAAAGATATTAGAGTTCGCGAACCTGCCGTCGTCATCTGTAAAACTGTGCGCGATAGGGGAGGGAAATAAACAGACAGAGCATGAGTTAAACCGCCTCGGTATAAAAACCGTGTCACCAAAGGCATCAGAGAATTTACTTAAAAGTGAAAGCGCTCATGCCGATATTTTAATGCTTCATTTAGGAAAAGAGCAAATATTTCTCTCAAAAGAACAGAATGAACTTTTTAATACTCTTATAAGTTTTGGCTTTGCCCCAACGCTTCTTGAAACAGAGCTTAACAGCAAATATCCGGAGAATATTTTGTTAAATGCCGCTATTATTAAAGAAAAATTTTTCGCTCATAAAAACAGCATAAGCATATTTAGTGAGTATAAGAATTTCAAGTTTTTTCCTGTAAATCAAGGTTACGCAAAATGCTCTGCTTGTATTATAAATAGTAATGCGGCAATTACAGAGGATGACGGTATTTTTACGGCGATTAAAACTGCGGGGCTTGATGTACTGAAGATTAAAAAGGGGGATGTAAAGCTCCACGGTATGAATTACGGGTTTTTTGGCGGCGCCGCGGGTAAATTATCGCCGGATATTCTTGCAATTAACGGTCAGTTACGCTATAATTCTGATAAAGATATTATTATTTCGTTTTTGCGAAATCACAATGTACATATAGTAGAGCTAAAAAGCGGTGAAGTGGAAGATATCGGCGGGGTTTTGCCGCTTTTAGAGGAGGAATAAATAATATGTTCAGCAAAAAAGCAGAGAAGAACTTTGCGGCAAAATTAGGCTATGTAGTAACGCTTACGGTTATTTCTATTTCCGTTGCAATAGTAGTCAAAAAATATACGAAGAACTGAGGTGTTCATCATTAAAAAAAGTATATTAATAGTTATTTTTTGCGTTTTAAGTGTGATTTTCATTTTTACTTTATCTTCATGCAAATCAAATAGTGATGGAAAGCAGAAAGAATTAAATAGTGAAAATGATAGCAGCACATTATCAGCGGCAAAAAACGACAGTGTTTCCGGTAACGAAAAAAATAAAACAGAAGATTATTCGGCAGAGATTGATAAAATAATGGCCGCATCATTAGAGCAGCACGAAAACTATTCATTTACCGCACAAAAATATAAATATAACGGCAGTGATTTTACTAAAGCTAATTCAACTAAAGTAATTTTCTGTGATGATGGTTGGGTAATGTATGCCAACAACGGCACAGATGGCGGTCTTTTTATAAATAAAGGAAAAAAGTACTATTCTATCAATGTACCTCAAAAAACTAAAAAATTAGTAGCAGAAGGGGAGGCAACTGCCTCAATCGACTGGAAATCAAATATTTCGGAATTTTCTTCTTTGATGACTGAGCATAAATCTTATTCTATAGACTTATATAAAAGAGAGTTAACAGAAAGTATAGCAAATCGCAATTGTGCAAAATATAAAATTAATGCCAAGGACCTTGCGGCAAGCCCGGAGCTTGAATATTGGTTCGACCTTGATACGGGGCTTATAATCAAAGCAATTACAAAAACACAGTTCTCTGACACCGTTTCTATAAACCGTTGGGAAATGCTTGAGTTCAACATAGGCGGTCAAAGTATAGAGGAATATATTAATTTTAAAGAAATAAAATGATTTGCCTATTTTAATACTCTTGCAGACTTTTTAGAGTTTGTAAGAGTGTTGTTTTAATAGAGCTTTTGCGGTGGGGTAGTAATTGTTACTAATACACCCGCTTATACATAAGATATATTTTGTATAAGTGGGGTGAGTGGAAAGGAGGTTTTTCCAGTTAAAAGAGAAGATTTTGATAAATTGCCCGCACTCGTTGTAGATTTTCTTAATTATTTCAGTGTTGTTAAAAACAAATCCCAATTAACAGTTGAAGAATATGCAAATGATTTATCGGCTTTTTTTAAGTTTATTAAAGTCTTACGCGGATTTGTGCCGGCAAAAACTCCATTTGAGGAAATTGATATTACGGATATAGATATTAATATAATAAAATCCGTTTCATTAAATGACGCATATATGTATTTGGTTTATTGTAAAGAAGAACGCGAAAACAGTCCCGCTACCCGTTCGCGCAAGGTTTCGAGCTTACGCTCCTTTTATAAATATTTAACTGTTCAAGTAAAGCTGCTGTCAGAAAATCCCATACAGGAGCTTGACACACCAAAAAATAAAAAGGCGCTTCCAAAGTATATGACGCTAAACGAGAGCCTGAAGCTTTTAGAGTCTATTGACGGAACATTTAAAGAGCGCGATTATTGTATAATCACGCTGTTTCTGAACTGCGGTCTTAGGCTTTCCGAGCTTGTTTCATTGAATTTATCGGACATTAGAAGCGATAATACTATGCGTGTAACGGGTAAAGGAAATAAAGAAAGAACCGTTTATCTTAATGACGCGTGTATTGCCGCAATAAATAACTATCTTGCTGTGCGTCCTGTAGACGGAGTTAAAGATAAAAAGGCTTTGTTTATAAGCCGCCAGAAGAACCGTATAAGCAATAAAACAGTTCAATATATCGTTAAGACACAACTTGAAAAAGCCGGACTTGACGGTCGCGGACTGTCTACTCATAAGCTGCGCCATACTGCGGCAACTTTAATGTATCAGCATGGAGATGTAGATGTTCTTGTTCTAAAAGAGATTTTAGGTCATGAAAACCTTAATACCACGGAAATATATACACATATAATTGATAAACAATTAAAGGAAGCCGCAAAAGCAAATCCTTTAAGCGGCATAAAGCCGCCAAAAAAATTGAAAATTACTAAAATACATGAGGATGACGATGAGGAAAAAGACTAACTAAATGAAAAATATGCCCCGAAAAGCTTAAACAAAGCCGTGTAAACAATAGCGGCAACAATAATTATGAGCGCTAATATAGAATATCGAATACAGTATAGTTTTAGTGCATCTTTGTTGTTCATTCCAATTGTTTTATTTAGCAAAATACCGCAAATATCAGCGGACATCATCATGCTTTCCGTGCATCCATATATTAAAGCCGTAATCATAATAGCTGCTGCCGGATAAGTTATAAGTGCGCAATAACCTATTCCGGTTACTCCATATGTGCTATACATATATCCGCCTAAAGCACCGAAATAAAGCCCTTTTATAAATGGTATTATAGGTAAAAAAGGTATACCCACGGCGCATAACCCGATAATAAACGCCGCAAATAAAAAGCATATTGAGGACAGCAAGCTTGAAAAGAAAAGCCCCGCTATGCTTTTTTCGCTGCTTTCAAGTCTTGTTTGCTCAAAAATATTTGCCGCTAAGTCAACGAAGGACTTAACACCGTATTTAATGCATATTACGCCGATTATTAGTCCCGTTAACAGGAATAAAAAAAATATAATTGGCTTGTAATTTATTTTTGGTATCTTTAACGGTTTAACATGGTAAATTATTCTTTTTCTTTTCATTTTGTTCTCCTTATTTTTTACTATATCATCTTTTGTTTGCGCCAATTATCCCTCCGATAACCGCAAACAATAAAATAAGCGGAGCTGCGAGTAAAAGCTTACTTGTGACAACTGATTCAAATATAAAAAATGGTATAATCAATAAAATAAAAGCCAAGGGTATTCCTGAAAAAGCGCCTAAAATCAGCCCTTTTCCCCTCCCCTTCTTAGCGGAAATAAAGCCTGAAATCAGCGCTCCTGCTATAAGTATAAGGAATTCAAAATAATACATTCTTTTATCGGCTGTTTTCATATTTGTTAATAAATATGCAAAACCCGCCGTAAACAGCAAAATTAAAATAAACCCAACAGCGGAAGAAATCAGGGATGTTTTAAAGTTTTCTTTTATGTATGAAGTTTTCGACACATCTTGTTGACGCATTGAGATACCCTCCTATTCCGTTAAAGATTATGTTTGAAAAAGCTAATATATGATTAAAGCTGAAAATTCAAAACTAATTTAAAGAAAAAATACCCCCGCAGCCTTTTATAAGACTATGGGGGCAAAAGTTTTATATTTTACTTTTAATCGTTATTTTTTTCTACATCTTCTACAGAGGTTGAGCCTGTGTCATCTTCAAGAGCTTGATTAATATTCTCAACCTTAGAGTTTTCAGCATTTTTATTAAAAACCTTTTTTCTTTTCTTGGAAGGCTTGTCACTGACTGCAACATCAATTGCGGCTTGCTCTTTTTGTGCGTTTCTCTCGTCCTCAGCAGCTTTTCTTTCGGCAGCAAGGCGTTCGTCCGATGTATTATTAGTTTGAATTGCCCAACGCGTAATCGTAAGTTTTGTGCGGTCAGCACCCGTTTCAATGACTAAAGCATCTTCTTTAACAGTAATAATTCTGCCAATAATACCGCCAATAGTCGTTATTTCATCACCAATTTGTATAGTTTCACGCATTTCCTGTTCTTCTTTTTGCTTTTTCTTCTGCGGTCTAATCATCAGAAAATACATACCCGCGAACATAGCAACCATCAATAAAATACTACTGTACCTGCTTGTGTTAGACGCAGTGCCGGTAGCGCCGCCTCCGCCAAAAAGCAGATTTATAACAAGGTTGTATACATTAAACATTAAATATTCCTCCATAATTTACAATGAGCGTATTATACTACATAAAATCCAATTATACAAGAGTTTTATTAAAACTAAATTCTTTGGTCAAGAATATCCACATTTTTATAATAAAAATCAGAAAATGTTCCGTTATCAAGCGCTTCACGGATATCTGCCATCAACATATTATAGAAGTAAAGGTTGTGCATTACAGCAAGCCTCATAGCAAGCATTTCTTTCGCCTTAAAAAGATGCCTGATATATGCTCTTGAATGCCTTTTGCAAGTAGTACAGGAGCATTCATCATCGATAGGACTATCGTCTTTTTCATATTTCGCATTATTTATATTAATTATACCCTTTTTCGTAAATAAATTACCGTGTCTTGCATTCCTGCTTGGCATTACACAATCAAAAATATCAACACCTCGGCTAACACATTCAATTATATTTCCCGGTGTTCCGACGCCCATAAGATAGCGAATTTTGTTTTGCGGCATAACAGGGTTAAGCGCCGAAACAATGCGATACATTTCCTCTTTACTTTCACCCACGGCAAGACCGCCTATTGCATAGCCGTCAAGGTCAAGTTTCGAGATTTCTTTCATATGTTCTACTCTTAAATCATCATAAACGCTTCCTTGGTTTATCCCGAAAAGCATCTGGTTTTTGTTGATGGTATCGTGAAGCGAATTTAGTTTTTCCATTTCCTCTTTACATATCCTAAGCCACCTAAAAGTTCGGTCTGCGGCTTGTTTTGCGTAGTCATATTCTGCGGGATTGCTGACACATTCGTCAAAAGCCATGGCAATAGTGCTGCCGAGATTTGATTGAATTCTCATACTCTCTAAAGGTCCCATAAAAATCTTTCTGCCGTCCACATGAGAGTTAAAAGTTACGCCGTCTTCGCCTATTTCTCTTAGTTTTGCAAGCGAAAATACCTGAAATCCGCCGCTATCAGTTAAAATAGGTCCGTCCCAACCCATGAATTTATGAAGCCCTCCAAGCTCTTTTACAAGCTCGTCGCCCGGTCTTACATGCAGATGATAAGTGTTGCAAAGCTCGACTTGACAGTTTATATCAACCAAGTCATATGACGAAAGCGCCCCTTTTATTGCTCCGGCTGTGGCAACATTCATAAATGCCGGCGTTTCAACTGTGCCGTGTATCGTTGTAAAACGCCCTCTGCGCGCGTTATTTTCCGTCTTTAATAAAGAAAACACAAAATTCCTCCAAAAAAATCTATTAATCTATAAACATACAATCTCCGAAAGAAAAAAACCTGTATTTCTCTCGAACTGCCGCATTATATGCATTGATAGTTTTATCATATCCCAAAAATGCCGATACGAGCATTATTAATGTGCTTTCAGGAAGATGAAAATTTGTAAGTAAAGCATCAATACACTTAAACTCGTATCCCGGGTAAATAAAAATATCTGTAAACCCCTCATCCGTTTTAATAACACCGTTGTTTTTTGCGGCACAAGCCTCAAGTGTTCTGCAACATGTAGTGCCTACGGCTATAATCTTACCGCCTTTTCGCTTTGTTTGATTAATCATATCTGCCGTCGTTTCCGGTAAAAAGTAATGCTCGCTATGCATTTTATGATTTTCTATTTCCTTTTCCTTTACGGGACGAAATGTTCCAAGCCCGACATGAAGTGTTATATAACCGATTTTAACGCCCTTTTTCTCAATTTTCGATAGTATTTCTTCTGTGAAATGCAGTCCCGCAGTAGGAGCGGCAGCAGAGCCTAACTCTTTAGAATAAATCGTTTGGTACCTCTCGGTATCCTTTAGTTTTTCTTTTATATAATGCGGCAGCGGCATTTGACCGACAGTATCAAGAATTGAATAAAAATTTTCATCAGTATAAAAAAATCTGACCTCTCTGTTACCGTTTTGTAATACCTTTTCGACTTTGCACCGTAACAGTCCATCCCCAAATGTAAAGCGGCTTCCCTCTTTTACGCGTTTAGCGGGTCGTGCGGCACATTCCCATAAGTCGCCATTTATACATCTTAAAAGTAAAAACTCAACATTTGCATGTGTTTCGTCTTTTATGCCGTATAAACGCGCGGGTATAACCCTTGTATCGTTTAATATAAGGCAATCATTCGGTGAAAGCAAATGAACGATATCTGAAAATACAGCGCTCTTTATTTCCTCTGTTGTCCTGCTTAGAACCATCATTCTTGAGCCGTCGCGTCTTTCGGTGGGATGCTGAGCTATAAGCTCTGTCGGTAAGTCATAAAAAAAGTCTTTTGTTTGCATAAGAATCCTTTTTATAGTAGTATTTGTTTTTTTATAGAATGTAATATTGACACTTTTCTTTAGTGATGATAAAATGTAACGAAAGTCAATGTACAATTTTATATTATAATTGATTTAATGCACATTGACAAGTTTTTTTGGAGTTGAAGTTATGAAAAAATTTAATGTTGGTATTATTGGCGCTACCGGTATGGTTGGGCAAAGGTTTGCTCTTTTACTTGAAAATCATCCATGGTTTAATGTGACTGTTCTTGCTGCAAGTCCGCGCTCTGCCGGTCTAACATATAAACAAGCCGTCGGAAACAGATGGAGCATGAGCGTACCTATGCCCGAAAAATACGCTGATATTGTTATTATGAATGCAAGTGATGATATAAAAGAAATTGCTTCTCTTGTCGACTTTGTGTTTTGCGCTGTCGATATGAAGAAAGATGAGATAAAAGCCCTTGAGGAAGCGTATGCAAAAGCTGAATGTCCCGTTATTTCAAATAACAGCGCACACCGCTTTACTCCTGATGTTCCTATGATAGTTCCGGAGATTAACCCTGAACACGCAGCAGTAATCCCGTATCAGCGAAAACGGCTCGGCACCAAAAAAGGCTTTATAGCCGTAAAATCGAATTGCTCGCTTCAAAGCTATGTGCCTGCCATTTTCCCACTTATGAAGTTCGGTGTAAAACATGTTCTTGTTTGCACTTATCAAGCAATTTCAGGTGCCGGCAAAAATTTCGACACATGGCCTGAGATGGTGGATAATGTTATTCCGTTTATAGGCGGAGAAGAAGAAAAAAGCGAAAAGGAACCATTAAAGCTGCTTGGTAGTATTATAGATGGGGCTATTATTAATGCAGACACACCGTCTTTTACGGCACAATGTATACGCGTTCCCGTTTCAGACGGTCATATGGGCGCTGTGTTCGTAACATTTGAAAATAAACCCACTAAAGATGAAATTATTGATATTTGGAAAAGCTTTAAAGGCAAGCCTCAGCTTCTAAACTTACCAAGCGCACCAAAGCAATTCCTCAATTATTTTATAGAGGATAATATGCCTCAAACAAAGCTTCATCGTGAGCTTGAGGGCGGAATGGCCGTTTCAATCGGCAGACTTAGAGAAGATACGCAATATGATTATAAATTTGTATGCCTTTCCCACAATACATTAAGAGGAGCCGCCGGCGGCGCGGTGCTTATGGCGGAACAGCTTTGTGCCGAAGGTTACTTGAATTAATTTTCGAAAGGGTGAAATTTTATGAAAAAGCCAGTATTTACCGGAGCGGGCGTTGCAATTGTAACACCGTTCATTGGCGAGGATTTGAAAATAAACTTTCCGCTTTTAGAGCGGCTTATAGACGAGCAAATAAATAATAATACGGATGCGATTATTATTTGCGGGACTACGGGAGAAACCTCTACCCTTGAGCATGACGAGCATGTAGAGGCTATTAAGTGCGCCGTAAGCGCTACGGCAAAAAGAGTTCCCGTTATAGCGGGCACCGGCAGTAATGATACGGCATATGCATTAAAGCTTTCTAATGAGGCGGAGCTTGCGGGTGCAGACGCACTGCTGAGCGTTACTCCCTATTACAACAAAACCTCACAAACAGGGCTTATAGAGCATTACGCTTTTATTGCTGATAGGGTATCTGTCCCGATTATTACTTATAATGTTCCTACAAGAACAGGGCTTGATATTAAGCCGGAAACATATTTCGAACTCTCAAAGATTAAAAATATTGTAGGGGCAAAAGAGGCAAACGGGGATATTTCTGCTTTGGCTAAAGCAATTAAACTATGCGGCGACGATATTGCCTTCTATTCGGGTAATGATGACCAGATTACAGCTTTTATGGCACTTGGCGCGAAAGGCGTTATTTCAGTGTTGTCTAATATTGCTCCAAAGCTTACACACAGTATAGCGGCGGCAGCTCTTGCGGGCGATATTGCAAAAAGCGCAGAGCTTCAGCTTGAGTGGCTTGACTTATGCAACGACCTTTTCATTGATGTAAACCCTGTGCCTGTAAAGGCGGCAATGGAAATGATGGGTTATGCTGTTGGCAGATGCAGAATGCCTTTAGGCACTCTTAATGAAGCTAATACTAAAAGACTTGCAGCAACTCTAAAGGAGCATGGATTTATCTAAATTTAGAAGGGATGTAACAATGACAAGGATTATACTCAACGGATGCTGTGGAAATATGGGCGCCGCTATTACTCGCGTTGTTTCAAAGCTTGACGATGATATAAAGATAGTTGCGGGAGTTGATACGAACGATTATCCAACGCTCCCCTACCCTGTATTTGCTAAGTTTTCTGAGCTTAATATTAAAGGCGACCTGATAATTGATTTTTCAAATCCCGCGGCTTTAAGCTCCGTATTAGATTACTCCGTTTCAGAAAAGATGCCTGTTGTAATTGCTACGACAGGGTTTAGTGACTCTCATTTTGAAAAGATTAAAGCTGCATCAAAAGTAATACCTATCTTTAACAGTGCAAATATGTCTTTAGGGATAAGCCTACTTGTTGAGCTTTCTAAAATGTCAGCAAAAGTGCTTGGAAAAGACTTTGATATTGAAATTGTAGAAGCGCATCACAACCAAAAGCTTGATGCGCCAAGCGGTACTGCGCTCTTAATAGCTGACGCTATTAAAAATGTTACCGAAGATGAAAAGTATTATGAGTATAACCGTCATATAAAAAGGGAAAAAAGAAATCCTAAAGAAATTGGAGTTCATTCCGTAAGGGCGGGAACCATTGTAGGAGAGCATCATATAATTTTTGGCGGTCTTGATGAAGTCATAACGCTATCCCACAGCGCTCTTTCTAAAGATATTTTTGCACAAGGCGCTATTAATGCAGGGCTGTTTTTACTAAAACAGAAAAGCGGGCTTTATTCAATGAAAGACATTGTAAAACAATAAAAACAGGAAGTGGTTAATATAGTCAGAAGAATTATAAAGATAGATGAAGATAAATGCAACGGCTGCGGTCTTTGTGCAGACGCCTGTCATGAGGGCGCAATTGGTATGGTAAATGGAAAAGCTAAACTCCTTAGAGATGATTATTGTGACGGACTTGGGGACTGTTTGCCCGTGTGCCCAACGGGTGCTATTACATTTGAAGAAAGAAAGGCGCTTCCGTTTGATGAACAAGCCGTTTTAAAAGCTAAAGCAGAGAATGAAAAAGCCTCATCTAAAAAGAGTGAAGCTCCCCTGCCTTGCGGCTGCCCCGGCAGTACATCGCAAGCTATAAAAAGAGAAATTACTGTAAAATCCCCTTTACCGCAAAAGGAGAATGTTAGCAGACTATCTCAATGGCCTGTTAAAATAAAGCTTGTACCGGTTAATGCCCCTTATTTTAATAATGCAAATTTACTCATAGCAGCAGATTGTTCTGCGTTTGCTCACGGTGATTTTCATAACAAATTTATGCAAAATAAAATTACACTCATAGGCTGTCCTAAGCTTGACAGTATTGACTATTCTATAAAATTATCCGAAATAATTACAAATAATAATATTAAGAGTATTACAGTTGTCAGAATGGAAGTTCCCTGCTGCAAAGGGCTTATAAGCGCCGTGACAACTGCTCTTAAAAACAGCGGTAAGCTCATTCCTTGGCGTATTGTTGTTATATCGGCAGACGGTAAAATTATTGAGGAAACATAAATATTTTATGTAAAGCAGACTACCTTTTTTAGGTAGTCTGTATTTATTATTATATTATTTTCTTTAACTTTTCTTTATCCTTTATCGTTATCATTCCTCGCGACAAAGTAACAATCCCCTCATCCGAGAAGTATTTAAGCATTCTTGTTACAACCTCTCTTGCGCTGCCCATAAGCTTTGCAATTTGCTCATGAGTGAACTTTATTTCGTTGGAACTATTTTTTTCAGTTTCTTCTAAAAGAAAAATTGCAAGACGCTTATCAAAACTCATAAAAAGAATTTGCTGCATACTCCACATAACATCTGAAAACCTAATCGTTGCAAGCCGATACATATATTCATCAACATGTATATTTTGTTTTACTATATCTTTAAATACTTTAGAGTTTATTACGAGTATACTGCTGTCCGTAACAGCCTCAATAAAGACATCAAATGTTACTGCTTCTAACACACACGACGCGGACATTACACATACATCATCCTCAAATAAACGATAAAGGGTTATATCCCGCCCGTCTTCAGAAAGCATATAAGCTCGCAATTGACCTGTTTCAACTATAATAATTCCGGCGCAATCTTCTTCTCCGCCATACAGCATTTCGCCTGTTTTAAAGGATGCTGATTCTGTATTTTCAGCCATAAGCTCTTTTTCTCTTTGCGATAGATGCTCCCAAAAAGGAAAGTGTTTTATAAAAAGATTAGTGTAAGGACTATTCATTGTTCGCCCCTCCCTTTTCATTATTTTACCATATTCTTGAAAGAAATACAATATTTTAAAAATATTATTTCTTTTCATAGATAGTATATGCCGTATTTTTCTAATCGTCTTTTTTATTCCCAAGTGCTGCAACAAGGTGAAGGAGGCGGTCTGTGGTGTCCTCCGCCGCGCCTTTTAACAAGTATTATATCGTCTCCTATAACCTGTATATCGCACCAGGGCACTTTTATTTCATTTCCTTTTCCGCAAAAAACCCAAAATCCTTTGCCCTCTAAAACGAGGAGAGCCACAACACAACCCGTACAAGTATCTATTAAAACATCAAACACTGTTCCTATTCTATCCCCTGTATGAACATCTACTACATCTTTAGCCCTTAAATCAGTTACTGAGCAATTCAATTCAATCACCTCGTAACATAAATATTCACAAACCTAAATCATTATCAATAAGAGAACACATTCTTAGCACATTATTTCCGTATTTTTCACAAATCTCATCTTTTGTGCTTTCAAGTATGACTTTTTTTCTTTTAAAAATAAAGCTATCCGTATAAAAAAGTGATAATTGCTCCGGCTCGTTACTTCGCTCTATAAGATTTTGACCTGTTACAGACATTGACCTTATCGGCTTATCATTGACATTCCAATTATTTATAGCAAGCTCTAAAGCAGAATTTGCAAGCTCATAGGACGATTGAGTAGGATTTTGTAATGTTTTCTGACGCTGAATTGCGTGAAAGTGTGTATCTTTAATGCAAAGCTGAACGGTTTTACATTCAAGTTTTTGTTTGCGAAGGCGATGGGCGACTTTGTCGCATATCATATATATACCTGTTTTTAAATCTGTGTCGGAAACAAGGTCGCGCTTAAATGTGTACCCATTCCCAATAGACTTGTACTTATGCTTATAAGTCGAAGGGGTTACAACGGAGAAATCTAATCCATTAGCACAGTTATAAAGCATTTGTCCACACTTGCCTAATGTAAGGCTTAATAGCTTAGCATCTGCATTTGCAAGGTCCCCTATTGTATAAATACCAATGTCACTTAATTTTTCGAGAGTAGACTTCCCTACAAAAAGCATATTCTCAACGCTTAGCGGAAAAAGGATATCCTTATAATTATTCCTTGTTAACACAGTCGTAGCATCTGGTTTTTTATAGTCGCTTCCCATTTTGGCAAAATATTTATTAAACGACACTCCGGCGGAAATCGTTATACCTGTTTCACTTTTTACGATTTTTCTGAGTTCATCTGCAATCTTTTCCCCGCTTCCGAATAAGCTTTTCGTTCCCGTAACATCAAGCCAGCACTCGTCAATTCCAAAAGGCTCTACTAAGTCTGTATAACGGCAATATATATTAAATATTCTTTCTGAAAACTCGTCATAAATTCCATAAGACGGCTCAACAAGCACAAGGTCAGGGCATTTCGCTTTTGCCTGCCATATAGCTTCACCCGTTTGAACGCCAAGCCTTTTTGCCTTTTCGTTTTTCGCAAGCACTATTCCATGTCGAAGCTTAGGGTCGCCGCATACGGCAAAGGGCTGTTTTTTAAGTTTTGGGTAACGCGTTGCTTCAACTGACGCGAAAAAAGCGTTACAGTCACAGTGAAGCACTGTTCTTTCCATAAAATCAATTCCTCAATAAAAAGTTCTGTTATAAAGATAACGATTTGCTATCATTATAACAGAACATTTGTTCTATGTAAATAACTTTTATGGATTTTTAAAAATATTTTTATAATTTCGTGTCAGACAAGAATTTGCCCTCCATCTGTGCCTTTCCTATTTCTAACATTTCTTCCGCTGTCGCATTCTTCGTTTGCTCTGCAAGTAAAGCGCGTCGCTCAAATAATTCCTCATACATTTTATCGCGTCTTTTGCCTGTTAGGTTATAGAACATTTTCGGTAAAACCCCGAGTGCGCCCGTAATAACAGGAACACCGGTGCAAAGCATAAACATCCACAGTTTCGTTTTCTCTTTCTGTGTGCCTATCTCAAGTCCTTGAACATAGCCTATTTTTCCTAATATGATATTTTTTATCATACTCATAACAACGCCCTGAAGCTTTAATATGAGTGATTTCGCAACACCGGTCATAGCCTCTGTACGGTAACCATTTTTCCACTCACAGTAATCCATAGCTTCATTGTTAAGCTCTTTAGGGATAACTCTTCTTAATCCAAATACAAACATTTCAAGAGTTTCTTCAATCATTAATATAGGAATCATAACGGAGCGTTTTTGATAGTTTTTGTTAATAAGCCCAACCGAAAAAACAAACAGCCAGCACATATCTGTCCAAAGGTCCTCAAAAACCCATATAGCTTTTGTAGAGAACCTTTTTCTTGCCCACGGTACAAGCGCATAGCTTGAGGGTGAAACGAGCGCGCCCGGTATTCCTACGATAGTCGTAATTGAAGCAGAGCCTAAAACATCTATATAATAATCTGTACGCGAATTCGACACTGCAAAAGAGCCTAAAAAGCTTGAAAGCGTAATTAAAAGAAGCGGCTTATTATTTAATATGGATTTAAGTCCTTGAATAATACTTGGCTTTTCAATTGACTGCATTACTCTCTCTTTTGATACTATAAAGAAATATATTGACATGGCAGAGCTTATAACAGCAGTGAAAATTCCCATCGACATATATAAGTTTCTCATGCTCCAGTTTAGCACTTTGTGGTTTATAAGGTCTATAAACAGCCCCATTAAAAGCTCCGGCAATTTTTCGCCCAAAAGTCCGGAGATAAGCTCTGCGCTTGTAATTAACCTTGTTCTGTCATTCGGGTGAGGTGTTATTGTGGCTAAAAGTCCGCCTGAAGCCATACCTGTAAATGTACCCGCCGTTTCAGATATTACTGATAAGGCAAAATAGAAAATAAATTTTGGAAGATAAAGAGCAGATGTGTTTGGGAAAAACACAGGTATACACCAATAAAGCATGCCAAAGAGTGAAAGCGGTGGAATTATAAATAGAAGATACGGACGGAACTTTCCGTATCGCGTTCTCGTTCTGTCAACAATTACTCCAATAAAAGTATCGTTAATAACATCCCAAATTCCGCCGAAAAAATTAAGTATAACAAGATACTTAAAATCAATTAAAACAACATCATAAATAAATCTCGTGGAATATTTGCTTATGTTAAAGCTTGCAGAAATATCGTAAAGTATGTAAGCTATCGTTTCTCTCTTTCCGACATAACGCCTATCAGGCACCGTAAACTCGGTTACATCCCTAACCTCCGCCTCTGCTGCTGAAGCAGAATTTACATTTTCACTCATGTAACTCCTCCATCATTTAATAATTTGGGCACAAGTATTAAATTTTATAAGTATAATGATAAAATTATTGTATCACATAGCTATATTAAATGCAAATGTTAAATTTCTCAAAAAATATTTATTTTTTAATAAGTTGCAAAAATTCATCCTCTCCTATTATCTTTACGCCAAGCTGCTCTGCTTTAATAAGCTTACTGCCCGCATTTTCACCCGCTACTACAATAGATGTCTTTTTAGAAACAGATGAGGAAGCTTTACCGGAAAAACTTTCAATTATACTTGCGGCATCTTCCCTCGTCATTGACGAAAGCGTTCCCGTCAGCACAAAGGTCATAAACTCAAATCTGTTATCATAAATATCGAAAAGCGATTTTGTGTTTACTTTAAGCTGTTTTAGTTTTTCAATTAGCTCTCTGTTCTTTCTTTCTGCAAAAAAGTCAATCACAGACTGTGCCATAATGTCTCCATAACCCTCTATAACGATAAT
>LSQX01181240.1_pt1 | contig 56481 bp, 50 predicted proteins | sample 654561 | NCBI WGS metagenome assembly LSQX01 (sample SAMN04489861, study PRJNA283612) | anaerobic digester metagenome | isolation source: 4 biogas reactors fed with cattle manure at either 37C or 55C with and... | place: Denmark: Kongens Lyngby | collected 2014 | reverse complement strand
AAATCTCTCAGGCTGGTGTTGTGGTGATGGTGTGCAGCGCCGCTGTTGGGGCGTTTTCAACGCCCTTGTCGGCCTAAAGACCGACCTACATGATCGTGGTAAGGCCGACCTGTATCGTGCAAGGCCGGAATACGTCGTGATAAGGCCGACCTGTATCGTGCAAGGCCGGAATACGTCGTGACAACAGCGAGAAACACGGCGTTGTGTTTTAGAGTGGTTGGCGGGTTTTGTAGTGGTGGTAGAGGCGAATGCTGATCCACCAGCAGAGTGCGCCGGCGGCGACGCCTGCGAGGTTGGCGCAGATATCGAGCCAGCTGAATTGACGGCTGGATTCGACTTGGTGTTGCAGCCCTTCGGAAAGCGGGGCGCAGAGTATGATCAGGCTCCAGATTTTCCATGCTGAGGCGTGGGTAAAGGCTAAGCGGGTGCAAAAGGCCAGGCCGGCAAAGCCGAGAAAATGCATCACTTTGTCCGAGGTTATAAAGAGGTGCAGGGCCGAGGGGCCGGCAGGGCGGAATAGGCCGTAGATCAGTAATGCCGTGTAGATAAAAAATAGACTGCGGCGTAGCCAGCGAGTTTGCGGGCCGAGCGGGTCGAAATCTGCTGCAGTCAATTGCAGGGTTTTGCTCATTTAAAAACTATCCTTAGTGGTGCTGGCTGATTGTGAGTATCGCGCACCCATGTTGCAGCCCTCTATAGGGGTTTGCTTGTGCGCTGCTGTTTAGGTTGGCGCTGCCCCAGCATACCCAGCCCTACGGCGCGGGCGTGGGTTGGCAGGGTGCTGCTTGGCTGTCGAGCGCGTTACACAAGACGTTCAGAGTGTTAGTTTGTGCGGCAAGTTCAAATAGTTTTTTGCGTTCTGCGGTGCTGTAGTCTGCGGCGCGCTGCACTGAGGTTAAGACAATCTCTTTTTGTTGGCTGTTTAGCGCTGAATAGGCGATAAGGCCGATTTCGGCGATACGTCTGTTCGCTTCGATTCGCCATGGGCCAAACCGCTGTGCTTGTTGCAGGGCCTGGGTAAATTCAGGATCAAACTCAAGTAAGGTCAGCTTGGCATAGGCCAGCGCGGTCCATGCATTCGGCCAAGTGGGGCGTGCTTGCGTGGCTTCACGTAGCGCTTGGAGTGCAGCGTGGCGGTAGGGTTGTGCGCTTGCATCCTTTAAATCGACCCCATGCGCGCGCCATTGCTGGATATAACCCAGTGTTTCTAAGTAGTCACCATTGGCGCCGGGATACACTTTGATCGCGCGATGAATCGCATCGGCGGCAATCTGCCACGCCTGCTCACTGGGAGGGCTGGACTTTTTCTCCCAGCTCTGAATAAACGCGCGAGCTTGATAGTCGGCGATTCCCGCCACCAGCAGTTGCGCGCCGCTATAGATCGCCAGCAGCGCCAGTAGACCCGCAATCAAGGCAATGCTGCGTCGTGCGCCGGTTGACAGCGGCGGTGTACGCGATGCGCGGCGTGTAGAAGAGAGTGAGGTTGTGCTCATAGACTTAATTAAAATGCTGTTGGGCAAGCTGCCACGGATTATCAATCACCAAGCGCTGTGCGGCTTCTGCGCCGAGCAGTTCGCTGGCGGCGGCAAGGCCTGCGCTTAAAATCGGTGGGCGGTGGTCAGTATTGTGTGCGTCGCTGGCTAAAATGGTGACCCAGTTTTTTTCCAGCCAGTGCATGGCTAATTCTTGTGCTGTTTCACCAAATCCGCCTGCCACTGAGCTGGCGGTGACTTGCAGTAAGCAGCCTTGTTGAATCAAGGGTGTGAGTTTGTCCGGTTCGCGCATCAAGCCTTTATTGCGCTCGGGATGGGCAATCATCGGAATAATATTCTGTTGCAGCAGCCAGCCGGTCAGGCGCTCGGCGCCAAAGGGCATTTCACCGTGCGGAAACTCTAATAGCAGGACGTTTTTACCCTGCCATTGGCCTAAAAAGGGAATGCTATTGTTTTTAATCCCAATCATCAGCTCCATACCAAAGCGCACTTCGGCAGCCGCAGAGACCAGTAGGGGGATATTGTGTTCGATCAGGCCTTGCTGAAACACCGTCAGTGCCTGCTTGATGCTGGCGGGGGTGTTGTCATACCGACCGGGATGGATATGTGGGGTACAAACCAGGTGCGTGATGCCATCAGCCACCGCTATCTGTGCCAGCTCTAGAGCGGTGGCCAAGTCTGGCGCGCCGTCATCGATGCCGGGCAATAAGTGGTTGTGTAAATCAATCATGGCATTGGTGTCCTTTGCTCAAGGTCTGGCAGAGCGGCAGTTGTGCTGAGTTGCACGTCATTGCTCGGCCGCATAACTAACGCCGGCACTTGAGCGTGCCGGCGTTGTTTATAGACTTAGCTTTTTGCAGGTTTGGCCACTTTTGCGCTGGAGCTATAACCGTAGTAGTCATAGTAACCGGCGTAGTTGTAGCCGTTTTTCTTGGCTTTGTTGATATCTACTTGGTTAAGTACGATACCTGTGACGGGCGCATTACTTTGCAGCAATTGACCAATCCCTTTCACCACGAGTTGCTTGGCGGTGTGTTCTGAACGTACCACATAGATCAAGGCATCGGCGACTGTGCCGAGTATCAGTGCATCACTCACCGCTTGGGTGGGGGGTGAGTCAACGATTACGCGGTCATATTTGCTGGCTAACAGCGCCATTAAATTAGTAAAGCGCTCGCTGGACAGTAGTTCCAGTGGGTTGGGCGGTACTACGCCAGCACTGATCATATCCACGCCATCAACATTCTTGATGCATTCTTCCAATTGCGCGGTACCGGCGATCAGGTTGGCTAAACCAGGGGTACCCACGGGGAAGCTAAAGTTTTTCGCTAAGGTTGGGCGGCGCATATCGGCGTCGACCAGCAGTACGTTTTCCATTTGGCCTAAGGCATAAGCCAAGTTGGCTGCCACGGTTGATTTACCTTCGCCGGGCACCGAGGAGGTGACGACGATGGTTTTATGTGGCGTATCCAGTGCGGATAACACGATGCTGGTCCGAATAGTACGGATCGATTCGGAGAAGTTTTTATTTTTGTCGTCATGGAACAGATTGGCGACTTGTTTGCGGTCAGCTTTTGCCACCAGCGGTAACAGACCCAGCACAGGTAAGTTGAGCGTGTTTTCAATCTCATCGGTGCTTTTAAAGGTGTTATTCAGCGCTTCGAGCAACAAGACTAAACCGACACCGACTAAACCAGCAAGGAAGGTGGCGAGTACCACAATCAGCGCTTTTTTCGGTTTGATTGGTGTGGTTGGTACTGTTGCTGTATCAACAATACGTGCGTTGGCGCTGTCCAGATCGCTGGTCGCTGCTGTTTCTTTTAAACGGGTTAAGAAGGTGTCGTAGAGGGCACGGTTGCTGTCCACTTCACGTTGCAGTTCACGCAGTTTAAATTCTTTACGTGAGATATCTTGGATTTGCGCTTTATTGGTATTGACTGAGGCGCGCAGTGAGCTTTCATTGGCGACGGCCAGTTGATAGTTACGCTCAATACCCGCCACGACTTGTTCCACTTGTCCACGTAAGCTGGCTTGTGCTGCGGCTAACTCAGTACGAGCGGCTTCCATGGTGGGGTGGCGCGCACCGTAACGTTGGGACAGTTCCTCAACTTTAGCTTTAGCGCGGGCTTCGTTGGCTTTAAATTGTTGAATCAGCGGATCACCCAGTACTGCAGAAACGCTGGAGAGTTTTTCCCAACCGGCGCTGCGCATGGATTGCACTTGGCGATACATGCTTTCTGCTTCGGCGCGGTTACGACGGGCGTCAATCATACGCTCGCTGGTGGCGGCCAATTCAGCAGCGCTAATGGTAGACACGCCGTCGACATCGACTAAATTTTCTTTTTCGCGATAGGCTTGTAAGGTGGTTTCAGCGGTTTGCAGTTTGCTGCGCAGCTCGCCCATGCGGCTGTTCATCCAGCTGGTAGCTGTAGCTGACATGGCCATGCTGGCTTCGAGTTGGCCTTCAATAAAGCCATTGGCCACCATATTGGCGGCGCGGGCCGCTAGCGCTGGATTAGCCATATCCACTTGCACTTGCACCAGTTGGCTTTTGCCTTGGGGTGCAATGCTGACGCGATCCATAAAGGCACGGGTCACGCTATCAAAGATTTGTTCTTCGAGCATCTCTGGTGTGACTTCTAAATCACTGGGCATGGTGCCTGGGATCAATTTATCAATATTCAGATTGCTCAGCAGGTCTTTGATGCTGAAGTTAATCATTGGCTCAGGTTGTTGGCGTGGATCGAATTCTGGGTGGGTGGTTAGATTCAGTTCACGCACCACACGCTCAGCTAATGAGCGTGATTTGAGTAGCTCAAATTGGGTTTGTAGAAACTCATTACTGCCGCCTTCTAAGCCGTAGATTTGCTCAATCGAGCCGATTTTGGCTTGCTTTTGTTCAATCAAAAGGGTGGTGGCCGCGCGGTAAATCGGTGTCAGGCTGAGTACCACCAGCACGCTGACCATCATTACGATTAAGCTGAGCGTGATGATGCTCCATTTACGACGCCAGATCGCCTGCCAGAGTTTTAGCAGATCAATTTCATCATCATCTTCGCGAGGCGGATTCATCATATTACGCGAGACTGAGGCTGTAGTAGGGTTACTTTCCATGGTATTTCAAGCTCAAAATAATGGCGGATTAGCATCCAAAAAAATATAAGGTTGGTTATGCTGCGGTTTTAGAAGAAACCTTGATCAATATTGATGCTGTCACCGGGCATCACAGGTGTGTCTAAGGTCGCGCGCGTTGGCTTGCGCTCAGTGTCAGTGTCGCGAATCAGGGTGATGCGGTTGGTTGAGGCGCGCTCGGTTAAACCACCAGCCAATGCAATGGCACGGCGCAGGGTCAGGCCCGGCTGAAACTTATAACCACCAGGTAGTTTGACTTCACCGCTGATAAAAAACTCGCGATACTCCAGTACGCTGATCGAAATGCGTGGATCTTTGAGGAAATCACCTTGCAGCTTTTCGATTAAAATCTTTTCAATTTCTGCAGCTGTTTTACCTTTTGCACGTACTTCACCGATAAAAGGGTAGGAAAAAGTACCAGCGTCGGTGAGACGTATTTCTTCAAAACTTAAATCGGGTTCGCTAAACACATGAATGCGAATCACGTCGCCAGATGCTAGCTTATATGTTGAGTCTCCTTCGGCAGCGACTGATTGGCCGATACCTAGGAAGAGGCAGATCAGGGCGCTGATAAAATAGCGTATGGCCATGTGGCTAAAATTCTCTTGATGGATATGAACAAAAAGAGAAGGGGTTGGTAAACCCCCTCTCTCTTGGGTGTTACCTATTACAGACTAGCGTTAAAGGTTAACGCATAGATGTTACGTGTGTAGCGTTCGCTTTGTACGTCTGAGTCGTTATCCGCATAGGTGTAACCTATGCCAATATCTAACCAGCGGCGAGCTTGATAAGTCAGGCTTAAGCCGTAGTTATCCAGGTTGTCTTCACGGCTGATGTCTTGATATTTTCTATCAGTGCGCGCGTAGCTGGCTTCTGAGTACAGGCGATCCTGCCAGAAATGCTTCCAGCCTAGACGGGTGCTTTGTGTTTTGATCGCACTCGCTTGCTCTTCACCTTCGTCAAAGCCGCGACGCATGTTGAGGCTCAGAGTTGAGTAAGTAAGTGGCGCCCAGGTCACGCCTGCTTCCCACATACCAGTGGTTTTATCGTCGTAGATGTTCTGGTCAAAATCTTTCTTTTCACGACCGATTTTAAACGTACCGGTGGTTTTTGCTGTGGCATCCCAAGTCACACCGGCCAATAGCGCTTTGTTTTTGCTATCGCGACGTGTAAAGCTTTTGTATTCGTAGTCAGTGTGACGACCTTCTAGCAGTACTTTTGTTTTTGGCGCGACAGCATAAAATACAGTGGCGCGTAATGCTGTTGCATCACGTTCTTTGTCACTGTTCAGGCGGTTGCTGTTGGTATAGCGCAACTCGTCGTAGTTGGCACCCAACTCAAATTGTGTACGTGCGGTTTTTGCGCCGAAAGTGTACACACCACCAACGTTTTTCATGTTGGATTTATCATTTTCGATATTTTGATCAGCTGATGCTGTTTCTTCAATATCGCGGTAGCCGGCATTTAAGGCAAGACGGTTACGAGCGTCAAACTCAAAACCTGCATCAGCGTTGAAAAAATGATCAACGTTGTTGTCTTTGTGGCTTGAATGGAAAGTGTCGCTGGATGCGGTGTATTTCAGTTGGTAGGCACTTTTGCGGCCGTCAGCATTGAGCTGGAAGGTTGGTGCAATAGTGGTGATCCACGAAGAATCTTTACCTTTATCGACAGCACGAAAGTTGTCATCGTAGGTTTCTGCGACTTTAAGCGATGGCGTGAAAGTAACACCATCGGTTAAACGAATGCTTTGTGGCTCGATAGCCCATGCATTGGCACATAAACTACCGGCTACGGCAATTGCCAGCGCGTGTTTAGTGAGTGTTTTGCTCATTTTTTTAGCTTCCCTTTCTGCACATTGCAGGTGTTTCAATAGAGGTACGACAAGATTGGGTTCAATCTTGTCGTTGAGTGAAGTGCTTGCAGCATCTAATAATCAGTTGGATTAATTAGGGCTTGCTACACCACCACTGCCGCTGTTGCTGCATGGGGTGCTGCTGGTTGGAATGCTAACGCCAGTGTTTACTGGTAAACCGGAATCGACTACCGCTTGCTCAGCTGCTGCAGTAATCGCATCAGCTTGATCTGGTGCTGCGGCAACGGCTGCCGCAGTAATAGCGATGGCTAATTCTGGGTGTGCTTTAATCGCAGCAGTTACAATAGCAACCGCTTGTGCTGGGTTAGCAGCAATAAGCTCACCAATCGCTGCAGCGATTTGATCGCACTGTGCAGCAATAAGCTCACCAATCGCTGCAGCGATTTGATCGCACTGTGCAGCAAGGATTGCTTCAGTTTGTGCTGTTGTCATAGTGATGTTGGCGGTTTGTAGGGCACTTAGAGTTGCTTGGTCAGCCATTGCTGAGCCAGATACTGCTGCTAGAGCAATAGTGAGTGAAATGAGTGTCTTGCGCATATTTAACGTCCTCGTTAGGTGTTGCTTCTATATAATTTTGTTATTGCAAGCGTCGTGCGTTTTACACTGGCAAAATAATATTTGCAAGTGTACTTTGCTTGTTGGCATGTGTCTAGTTTTGTGCTGAAGGTGCTTTAATACTAAATAATTATACTTGTAAGATTATTTAGTGCTTTAAAGGTTCAAGTTGTGTTTTGGATTAAAATGCACAAACTAAGTTGATTACAGTATATCGCTCGAGCTTTTATCCGAGCGATTTTTTCGAGGTGTGCGGGGTGGTGCGCATCAGGCACCACCCATTTGAGTGTGGCTGTTAGCGCTTAATGGTCTTGATTAAATCTTCAGGGCTGATATGGCCGACCACGCCGGCATTGGTTTGCGCGCTGCCGAGCTGCGGCATATTAAGGATATGACCTTTCATCTTGCCGATGATATGCATTTCACAGGGTTTGCAATCGAACTTCAGCGTGAGCACTTCATCGCCATGAATCAGCTGCATATCACTAACTTTGGTGCGCACGCCGGTGACGCCTTTGGCTTGCTTCGGACAAAGATTAAACGAGAAACGCAGGCAGTGTTTGGTGATCATCACTGGCACATCGCCGGCTTCTTCGTGCGCTTCATAGGCCGCATCAATCAACTGCACGCCATAACGGTGATAAAAGGCGCGGGCTTTTTCATTGTAGACGTTGGCCAAAAAGGTTAAATGCGATTCTGGGTAGACCGGCGCTGGATCACTGACCGGCTTGCGAAAACCTTTTGGATGCGCCGCTATACGTGCGGCAGTCAGTGCTTCAATGGCATCCCGACGCAAACTTTTCAATTGTGAGTTAGGTACAAACCAAGCCTGCTCTGTTTGTACAGCAATCTTCTGCGCATGATACATCGTCGTACCCAGTTTACTCAGGGTATCTTTGATTTGTGCAATCGCCTGTTTGCCATCGGCGGCAAGAGTAAAAGGCCCACTGTGTTGCAGGCTGACACTGACGCCTTCTTCGCTGGTGGCGGTGAGGGTTAACTGCTGCTCATCCAGCTGCAATTGCCAGTCCACTAATACGCGGCGCTCAGCAGATTTCTTTTGCAGCGCGTGCTGCCAGTTATGATCCATATTGCGATTGAGCTGATAGGGCGGGCGCAGCTCTTTGAGCTCGGCGCGCATATCATTGGGCACCACGCGGTATTGGCGGATCATCTGCCCATCTTGTTCATATTCGCAGACTTGTTGCACGGTATTGGCGCGAAAGCCGATTACTTCGCGCTTATATAACACGTTTAAACCATCGCCATTGGCCAAAGGCTCAGTGGTTTGTACGCTGATGTCATTTCTACCAATGCCGAGAATTTCACCCACCGGCAGACCAATAAACTTCGGCGAATCAAAGGCGCCGATATCCACTTTGCGCTCGCTAACAAAGTAATCGGTGCTGCCACGGTGGAAGGTTTTATCGGGATCGGGAGCAAAAAAGTGTTCAGTAAAGCCGCTGGAAGAACGGGCTAACTCTGGGCGTTCCAGTAAAATCTGATCCAACTGCTGACGATAATAGGCGGTGATATTTTTCACATAGAGCATATCTTTGTAGCGCCCTTCAATCTTAAACGAGCGCACCCCAGCATCGACCAAATCACGCAAATTGGCGCTTTGGTTATTGTCTTTCATCGACAGCAAATGCTTGTCGTACGCCACCACGCGGCCTTCATCGTCTTTTAAGGTATAGGGCAGACGGCAGGCTTGTGAGCAATCGCCACGGTTGGCGCTGCGTCCGGTTTGCGCGTGAGAAATATTGCACTGACCAGAGAAGGCCACACAGAGTGCACCATGAATAAAAAACTCAATCGCTGAATCAACATTCTGGCTGATTTCGCGGATTTCTTGCAGATTCAGTTCACGCGCCAACACCAATTGCGAGAAGCCGGCTTGTGAGAGAAACTTGGCTTTTTCTAAGGTACGAATATCAGTCTGGGTACTGGCATGCAGCTCAATCGGCGGCAGGTTCATTTCCATCACGCCTAAATCTTGCACAATCACCGCATCAACGCCCACTTCATACAGCTGGCAAATCAGCTGCTGCGCTGGCTCCAATTCGTCATCATGCAAAATGGTATTGATGGTGACAAACACCTTGGCGTGAAACAGATGGGCAAACTCGACCAATCCGGCAATATCACTCAGGCTGTTGCTGGCGTTATGCCGCGCGCCAAAACTGGGCCCGCCAATATAAACCGCGTCAGCGCCATGCAAAATGGCTTCTTTAGCAATCGTGGCATCGCGCGCAGGACTGAGTAACTCAAGGTGGTGCTGGGGTAGGGACATAGTTTTTAAGAGTTCAAAAATAAAAAAAGTTGGACACTGCGCGGCACACACCAAGGGTCAGTGCTGAGGCAGTTAATAGGATGCGCGCAGTTTAGCATAGGCCGACGCCAGACTGGCAGCGCATCAGTCGCGCACCGAAAATTGTACCGCGCCGGTTTGCCCGCTTTCATCCAGGACGCTGAGCTGATAGAGGCCGGCTCGGCTAAACACTTGATCAAAACTTTGGCCATGTTCGGTACTGAGTAGCGGTGTACCGTTGAGATACCACCACTGCCGTGCGCCGCCGCCTAGGCTGGAAAACTGCACGCGCAATTGGCCCTGTTGTCCTGCCGGGCGTTGCAGCCGATCGCCCTCGCTGACCCCAACAATTTGCAGCGGTGCGCTGAGCATGGAGAGCGCTGGCGGGCAACTGGGATCAATTGGCGCTAAACGTGAACCGCGTTGTTCTGTCTGCGCTAACCAAGGCTCTAACGCCGCCGGCCATAGGGCGATGCGCTGCGCCTGTGCGCCGGGGCAGTCTTTGCCCACGCGCAAGCCCTGTTGATTGAGCCAAACCAAGGGTTGTAAATCACTGCTAAAGGGCTCGCCCATGCTTAACGTGGGCGGGATGGTGCCATTCAGTGTCCAAGCAAAACGCAGACGCCGACAATTACTCTCGCTGCGTGGCAAGACTTGCCCCAGCGGCCAACAAATCGCCGCGACACCGACTGCCGCAGGTTGTGGATCTGGCCGATCGGTTAGACCATTTTGGCGGTCGCGGTGATTGAGTACATCATGCACCTGTAGCAGTAATGGTGTGGCCGAGGCTAAGCCAAATTGACCGGCGACCGGTGTGCCATCGGGGCGGCCCAGCCAAATACCAATTAAATAACGCGAACTGACGCCGATCGCCCACGCATCACGAAAGCCATAGCTGGTGCCGGTTTTCCAGGCTAAGGGGGAGCGTTCGACCAACTGCGCACGCGGATCGAGATCAGGCCGGCGTTGCCCAGATAATATCCGCCGCACAATCCATGCTGCGCCGGGTGACATGAGCGGTTTTTCTTGCAAGGCCTGTTGCGGCTGAAAACGTAACTGCGCCACTTTACCTTGCCGTGCAAAAGCGCTGAAACCGCTGACTAAATCCTCTAAACGGCTGCCTACGCCACCAAGAATCACGGCTAAATTTGGCTCAGCACCGCGCGGGAAAACTAACGACAGGCCGGCATTGCGCAATTCACCGGTAAAACGCTTAGGGCCATAGACTTCGAGTAATTGCACCACCGGCAGATTGAGCGAGCGCGATAAGGCTTGGCTGGCGGAGACAGGGCCACTAAAACCTTGCGAGAAATTCCCCGGTCGATAATCTCCAGCATGACGTGGCACATCCTGCAATAAGGATTCCGAATGAATTAAACCATCATCCAGTGCCAATCCATATAAAAAAGGTTTGAGCGTTGAGCCGGGCGAACGCAGCGCCTGCACCATATCGACATGACCAAAGCGTTGCGCATCCTGTAAATCCAACGAGCCTAAATAGGCTTGCACCGCCATCGTTTCATGCTCAACCACGAGGATGGCGGCCGAACTGCGCTCAGGTAAACGCGCACGCCAGCCGAGTAACATATCTTCTAAACGGCGCTGCAAGCTGGCATCGATGGTGGTTTCAATCAGGGCGGGACTCTTGGCATGATTCAAGCGCCGCGCCAGTAAGGGGGCTAAGGCAGGTCGATGGCGTGGCGCTAACCAAACGCGTTCTTGCCGCGCATCATCAATCGCCGCGGGTGGCCAGACCTTGAACTGGGCCAAACGCTGTAGGATTTTATCCCGTGCTGCTTGCGCACGTTGTGGGTGACGATCGGGGCGTAAGCGGCTGGGGGCTTGTGGTAATACCGCCAAGAGCGCGGCTTCAGCACGACTTAAACTCTTGGGGGCTTTGCCCAAATAGGCCCAACTGGCCGCTGCCACGCCTTCTAAGGTGCCGCCAAACGGTGCGCGATTGAGATAGAGGGTGAGGATCTCATCTTTGGATAAATGCCATTCCAACTGCAGCGTACGCCACAGCTGGCGCAACTTGCCCCGCAGAGTGCGCGGATGCGGTTCAAGCAAGCGCGCCACCTGCATCGACAAGGTACTGCCACCGGAGACCACGCGGCCGTCGCTAAGGTTTTGCCAGGCGGCGCGGGCGATGGCAAAGGGATTAATTCCTAGATGCTGATAAAACCAGCGGTCTTCGTAACCCAGTAGCGCTTCAATATAGTAGGGCGAGACCTGCTCAATGCGCACTGGATAGCGCCACACGCCATTCGCATCAGCAAAACGCCACAAAGGCGTGCCATCAGCGGCCAACACCACGCGCGCCATATCATCTTTGGGCAGTGGCAAAGGATCCAAACGATCTGCGCCCCACAGCAACGCGCAGAGCAGCACTAAACCCGCGCCCAGCCAACGCCATCCGCGCGACAACCATGCAGCAAGCCGCTGTCTCACGCGTACCGCCGCAGGCCTGTTCAATGTGTTGATGTGCTGAGGGGGTTTCTCAGCGCTTGCGCTAATCTGTTTGGAAAACATAATGTGCTGCCCGTACTCAGCAATTATCTGCATTAAAACACCTACAGAGTTTGGCAGAGTGGGGCGTTCTAGGCTATAAGTAGCGCCATTATACTTATTACACAGCGTGCAGGCGAAAGGCATGAATGATAGCGTTAATTTAACGGGTTTGGCCCGCCAGATAGTAGAAGCAGGCCTTCTCGATGAGAAAAAAACGCAGGACGCGCTACAGCAGGCTAAACGTAATCAGGTCTCTTTGGTGACCTGGTTAGTGCAAAACAAATTAGTTCAAAGTCGCGTATTGATGGAGCTGGCTTCGCTGCAGTTCGGGCTGGTCTATCTTGATTTAAATGCGGTCAATCCAGAGTTTTTCCCTAAAGAACTGGTCAGCGAAAAACTGGCCCACCAACACCGTGTTTTACCCTTATATCAGCGGGTTAATAAGCTGTATGTCGCGGTGTCTGATCCCAGTAGTTATCAAGCACTGCGTGATCTGCAATTTAGTACAGGGATGACGATTGAACAGATTTTGGTGGAAGACGATAAGCTTGGTAAAGCCATTGATAAACTGTATGAATCCGCCACTGATGGCTTGGAAGGCATGGACGATGCTGAGCTGGATGGCTTACGTTTAGAAAACACTGAAGCAACCGGCCCGAGTCAAAATGATGAAACTGATGAAACGCCAGTGGTGCGTTTTGTTAATAAAATGCTCCTCGATGCGATTAAAAGCGGCTCTTCGGATTTGCACTTTGAGCCCTATGAGAAAGTGTACCGAGTGCGCTTTCGTACCGACGGCATACTGCATGAAGTGGCCAGACCGCCGATCCAATTACGTGATCGAATTTCTGCGCGTTTAAAAATTATGGCCAGTATGGATATCTCTGAGCGCCGTAAGCCACAAGATGGGCGGATTAAGTTAAAGGTCACGGCCAATAAGTCGATCGACTTCCGAGTCAATACTTTGCCGACCTTGTGGGGCGAGAAAATCGTAATGCGAATTCTCGATTCCAGCAGCCTAACATTGGGTATTGATGCGCTGGGCTATGAAGACGATCAAAAACAACTGTACTTAGATGCGCTGGCGCAGCCGCATGGTTTGATTCTGGTAACGGGGCCGACCGGCTCGGGTAAAACGGTGTCCTTGTATACCGGTTTAAGTATTCTAAATACCGAAGGTGTGAATATTTCCACGGTGGAAGATCCAGTGGAAATCAACCTTGAAGGGGTCAATCAGGTTAGCGTCAATCAGAAACAAGGCATGGACTTTACTACGGCGCTGCGGGCCTTTTTACGGCAAGACCCCGATGTAATTATGGTCGGTGAGATTCGCGACTTAGAAACCGCAGAAATTGCGATTAAAGCGGCGCAAACTGGGCACTTGGTGCTGTCGACTTTGCACACCAATAGCGCGGCAGAAACCTTAAACCGTTTGCGCAATATGGGGGTTGCGTCATTTAACTTGGCCACCTCGTTGAGCTTGATTATTGCCCAGCGTTTGGCGCGCAAACTCTGCAGCTGTAAGCAAGCCATTGATGTACCCAATGAGCTGTTATTAAAAGAAGGCTTTAGCCCAGAGCAGATTGGTACTTTTACGCTGTATGAGGCCAAAGGCTGCGACAATTGTCATGCGGGTTATAAAGGTCGGGTCGGTATTTATGAGGTGGTAAAAAATACGCCTGAGCTGCAACGGGTTATTATGGCGGACGGTAATGCCATAGATATTAGCGCGCAGATGCGTAAAGACGGTTTTAATAGTTTACGTACCTCGGGGTTGCTGAAAGTGGTTCATGGCATCACCAGCCTTGCCGAAGTTAATCGTGTGACTAAGGACTAGAGCATGGCGAATAAAAAAATACCCAAGACCAGTGTGTATAAGTGGGAAGGCAAAAACCGCCAAGGCGCGCTGCTGTCTGGGCAAATGACTGGGCAAGACGCGGTGATGATTAAAGCACTGCTGCGTAAACAGGGGATTACCCCGAGCAAAGTGCAAAAAAAGGTATCGATCTGTTTCGTGCCGGTAAAAAGATCAAACCGATGGATATTGCCATCTTTACTCGGCAAATGGCCACCATGATGAAAGCCGGTGTGCCCTTGTTGCAGTCCTTTGACATTATCGCTGAAGGGGTGGATAACCCAACCCTGCGTAAGCTGGTGGATACGGTGAAAAACGATGTGGCCAGCGGAAATAGCTTTGCGGTCTCGTTACGTCGTCATCCGCAGTATTTTGATGAGTTGTATTGCAACTTGGTCGAGTCCGGCGAGCAGTCAGGGGCGTTGGAGTCTCTGCTGGATCGTGTTGCAACCTATAAAGAAAAAACCGAAGCGTTAAAAGCTAAAATCAAAAAAGCCATGAACTACCCGATTGCGGTGGTGGCGGTGGCGGTGGTTGTGACCGCGATTTTGCTGATTAAAGTGGTGCCGCAGTTCCAAGAGGTGTTTGCCAGTTTTGGTGCTGAGTTGCCGGCCTTTACCCTGTTTGTGATTGCGATTTCAGAATATATCCAGAGTAACGGTTGGATGATCCTGCTGGGCCTGGTCGCTGCGGTGTTTGTGTTCCGGCGTTTGTACCGTAATTCGAAGAAATTTCGCGATACGATGGACCGCGTGCTGCTCAAGGCACCGGTCTTTGGCAATATTATTTATAACTCCTCGGTGGCGCGTTTTGCCCGAACTTTGGCCACCACTTTCGCCGCTGGTGTGCCTTTGGTTGAGGCGCTCGATTCGGTTGCGGGCGCAACCGGCAATGTGGTGTTTAGAGAAGCGGTAAATAAAGTCAAAGCGGATATCTCCGGCGGTATGCAACTGAACTTTGCCATGCGCAGCACCGGGGTGTTTCCGTCAATGGTGTTGCAGATGACTTCGATTGGTGAAGAGTCCGGTGCCTTGGATGAAATGCTGGATAAAGTCGCCACTCACTATGAAGCCGAAGTGGATAATGCGGTGGATGGTTTAACCGCACTGATGGAGCCGCTGATTATGTCGGTGCTCGGTGTGTTGGTCGGTGGTCTGATTGTCGCCATGTACCTGCCAATCTTCCAGCTCGGCGCGGTGGTGTAAAACGCTGGGTGCCATGCTGAGTTAGCTTGACCACTGTCGCCGGCATAGCCCGCTCTACCGAGGGCGCGGTGTTGTCTGCTTGGGCGTAGGGGCTGGTGTGGCTGATGTGGTGTGTTGTGTCGTTTGCTTGTCGGCTTAGGTGACTGGGGTGTTTGCCGCTCTGGCCATGGGCGGTGGTCGACTTTGGATTTTTATACGGGGTATTGATGGATATTATTGAGTTTTGGCACAGCTATACTTTGGCATTTACCCTGACTGTGGCCATTTTAGGCCTGTTGATGGGTAGTTTTTTAAATGTAGTGGTTTACCGTTTACCTAAGATGATGATGCGTGATTGGCGTAATCAGGCACGCGAGGTATTGGAAATGCCTGAAGCGAGTAGTGATGGGGCGTTTAACTTAATCTTGCCCAACTCGCGCTGCCCGCACTGCAATCATGAAATTAAGCCGTGGGAAAATATTCCGCTGCTCAGTTGGTTGCTTTTACGCGGCAAATGCTCAGCCTGTAAGCAGCCGATTAGTGTGCGTTACCCGCTGGTCGAGCTGGCCTGTGCGCTCTTGTCGGCGCTGATCGCTTGGCATTATGGCGTCAGCTGGGAAACCTTGGCGATGCTGGTGCTGACCTGGGGCCTGTTGGCCATGAGTTTGATTGATGCCGACCACCAACTGTTACCTGACACTCTGGTTCTGCCACTCTTATGGTTAGGGCTGATTCTCAATAGCTTTGGACTATTTGCCAGCCTATCGGATGCATTGTGGGGCGCGGTGATGGGTTATATGAGCTTGTGGTTGGTCTTCTGGCTGTTTAAGTTGATCACAGGCAAAGATGGCATGGGCTATGGCGATTTTAAGTTGCTGGCGATGCTGGGGGCTTGGGGCGGTTGGCAAATCCTGCCGCTGACTATTTTATTGTCCTCATTGGTGGGGGCTGTTTTGGGCATGATTATGTTGCGAGTGCAGCGCAATAGCTTGAGCCAGCCGATTCCTTTTGGTCCTTATTTAGCCTTGGCGGGCTGGATCGCGCTGATTTGGGGTGATGAAATCACCAGTCGTTACCTGCAGTATGCTGGCTTCTAAGATGTAGGCGGCCGCTGGCATGCGTGCCGACCGCTGAACTAAAACGAGCCCGGGGGCGGGCTCGTTGGCAGGACGCATCAGTCTAAATCAAAGTCATACTCTGCCAATTCTTTACGCAATCGGCGTTCTTCGAGCATATTATCGATTACACGACGCTTGGTTAGATTGGTCTTAGCCGCCTCTGCAGGCGCCTCTTCTTCAATCTCTTCTGCATCCTCTGCAATAAAATCATCATCATCTAGTTCTAAGTCTTCTTTACTCATGATTCGAGCCTCGCGCACGGGAGTTTCCGTTGGCGCACCTTATAACCATAAAAAAACAATTGGTAAAAAAGATTTTTTCAATAGAGTTGATGAATTTCAATTATAAAAACTAATCGTCAGAGGTTTTCTCTTTAAATTCGCACAAATCTTCGATCCGACAGCTACCACAACGGGGCTTGCGCGCTTGGCAGACGTAGCGTCCGTGCAAAATAAGCCAGTGGTGGGCATCGAGTAAAAATTCCTTCGGTACATACTTCAGCAGCTGCTTTTCCACCTCTAAAACCGTCTTGCCAGGGGCGATTTTGGTGCGATTGCTGACCCGGAAAATATGTGTGTCGACTGCCATGGCAATCTGACCAAAAGCGGTATTGAGCACCACGTTAGCAGTTTTGCGGCCTACGCCGGGTAGAGCTTCCAGTTCTGCACGGGTATCGGGGACTTGGCTGTTGTGCCGTTCAATTAATAAGCGGCAGGTTTCCAGCACGTTTTTGCTTTTGGTCGGGTACAAGCCAATGGTTTTGGTGTATTGGCATAAACCTTCGTAACCCAGCGCGTAGATGGCTTCTGGGGTATTGGCGACGGGGAAAAGTTTATCCGTGGCTTTATTCACTCCAACATCGGTGGCTTGCGCGGAGAGGATCACCGCAACCAGTAATTCAAAGGGTGAGCTGTAATTGAGCTCGGTTTCCGGCTTGGGGTTGTCTTCTTGAAAGCGGCGGAAAATTTCGTAACGTTTGGCAGCATTCATTGGGCACACTCAATCAAAATACAGGCAAAGATAGCGTTAAAAATTAAGCGATGGATGATACAGGTTTTGCCTTGTGGCTGTGGCCTTGGCGCATGAGGCAGGTGGCTCGATGCTTATGTTTACTCAGATTGTTGGATGGTGTATACGGTGCGTTGCGGGAAAGGGAAGCTGATACCTTCGCGGTCAAAGGCTTCTTTCATTTGCTCTTGGATCGTAAAGAATACGCCCCAGAAATCACCACTCTTGGTCCACATACGTAACGACATATTCACCGTGCTTTCGCCCAGCGAGGTCATATAGACTACCGCTGCGGGGTCTTTTAGCACGCGTTCATCGGCTGCGGCTAAACTGAGCAAAATCGCGCGCGCTTGTTTAATATCATCGTCGTAGCCGATGCCAACATTGATATCAACGCGACGGGTTGGCTTGGTTGAGTAGTTGACGATGCTGCCGTTGGACAGTGAGCCATTGGGCAAAATAATCGTTTTATTGTCCGCGGTGCGCAGTATGGTGTGAAAAATCAGAATACTTTCTACGGTACCGGCAGTGCCTTGCGCTTCAATATAGTCGCCGGCGCGAAAGGGACGCAAAAACAGGATCAATACGCCACCAGCAAAGTTGGCCAAGCTGCCTTGCAAAGCCAAGCCCACAGCCAGACCCGCGGCACCAATCAGCGCGATAAATGAGGTGGTTTCGATACCCAGCATGCCAGCGGCGCTGAGCACCAGCAGGATACGTAATAAAGAGCTGACCAGTGAGCTGAGAAAGCCGGTAAGCATGGCATCGGCATGCCGTTTCTGTAATAGGTTGCTTAGCGTGTTGACCACACGATTGATCAGCCACCAGCCGATGGCTAGGGTCAGAAGGGCAAAAAATATTTTCAGGCCGTGTTCAATCAGTAGCGGCAGCCAGTCTTTTTGCATGTCTTGTAGCCAAGTGAGGGATAAGTTGTCTTGCATGTGATTTCTCAAGTGTTTGTGAGTGTCAGCGTCATTTTACAGAGAAGCTGGCGGGATGGCAGGCTTGTGTTTTCTTTGGATTTCTGCTGGCTTTCTGCTGGCTTGGGTCTGGGGCGAGGGGATTGTTGGGTTACTGCTAGTGGCAGCAGGCGCTGCAGTGATGCTGAGTGGGTGCAGAAAATGCAAAAAGGATGCCCATTGACATCCTTTTTGCGTTTTAAGGCTCACGCCCCCTAGAGGGCGCGGCCTTGATGCACCAGATTAGATAATATCGCGCTCGCGTAACAGTTGTAGCAGCTGCTGCACGCCTTGCTCGACGCTGCTGTTTTGGCTGTTGATGATCAGATCAGCATCCTGCGGCACGTCATAGGGGAAGGACTCGCCAGGGATATTGTCTTCACCAGCGGCATAGAGGCCTTGTGGGTCACGTTCTTGGCAGACCTGTGGTGAGGCTTGCACATAGACAGTGATCAAGCGCTCTTTGCCGATGGAGGCTTTGGCTTGTTCACGGCCTTCAGCATCCGGCGCAACAAAGGCGGCCAAAGTGATTAAGCCCGCTTCATTAAACTGACGCGCGACCTGCGCCGCACGCCGCCAGTTTTCCGCTCGTCCGCTACGATCTAATGGCAAACCTTTATTCAGATCATGACGCAGATTCTGTCCATCCAAGACATAGACCGCGCGACCCGTATCAAACAGCTTACGCTCGAGCGCATAGGCCAAGGTGCTTTTGCCAGCACCGGATAAACCGCTAAATAACACCGTGACCGCCTGTTGACCCAAGCGCAGCTGACGCTCGTCAGCGCTGACGCGACCTTTAGTGAGGGCGCGGCCAGTGCTGGGCGCGCTATCTGGGGCGATAATCATCCCTGCACCCACGGTAATGTTGCTCAGGCGATCAATCACAATAAAAGCGCCGGTGGTGCGGTTGGCTTGGTAATCATCCAGCGCCAACGGCGCATCCAAACTGATTTTCACCCGACCCACTTCATTCAGCTGCAAGCTGCTCACGGCATTCTGTGCGAGGGTATTGACATCAACCCTGTGTTCAATTGCCGAAATATTACCCGGAATATAGCTGGTGGCGCGTTTGAAATCGTAGCGTTTGCCCGGCAACAGCGGCTCTTCGCCCATCCACACCAACATGGCTTCAAAGTGATCGCTGCTGCGCACATGATCTTGCGCGCTAACGATTAAATCGCCACGGGAAATATCAATCTCGTCTTCCAGGGTCAGGGTAATCGCCTGTCCAGCAATCGCCTGTTCCAGTTCGCCATCAAAGGTGACGATGGATTTAATCTGACTGCTTTTGCCCGATGGCAAGACAGTGATCGCATCACCTTTACGTAGAGAACCAGAGGCCAAAGTGCCAGCAAAACCACGGAAATTCAGGTTGGGACGATTGACGTATTGTACCGGGAAGCGCATATCACGGTGATTGAGGTCGCCGCTGACATCCACGCTTTCCAAGGTTTCCATCAGCGTCTGACCGCTGTACCAGGGTGTCTGCTCGCTACGATTGACCACGTTGTCGCCTTTCAGCGCCGACATCGGGATAAAGTGCAGGGATGAGATATCCAAGTTGATTTGTTTAGCGAAGCCGAGGTAATCGGCTTTAATCTCGTTATAGACCTGCTCGTCGTAGTCTTTGAGGTCCATCTTATTGATGGCCACCACTAAGTGACGAATGCCCAGCAGTGAGGCGATATAGCTGTGGCGGCGGGTTTGGTTTTCCACACCGTGACGGGCATCGACTAAAATAATTGCCAAATCACAGGTCGAAGCGCCGGTGGCCATATTGCGCGTGTATTGCTCGTGGCCTGGGGTGTCGGCAATGATAAATTTGCGTTTGGTGGTACTGAAATAGCGATAGGCCACATCAATAGTGATGCCTTGCTCGCGTTCCGCTTGCAGGCCGTCGACCAGTAAGGCGAGGTCGATATCGTCACCTGTGGTACCCACTTTCTTCGAATCGCGGGTGATGGCTTCCAGATGATCTTCGTAAATCATTTTTGAGTCGTGCAGCAGGCGACCAATCAGGGTGCTTTTGCCGTCGTCGACGTTACCGCAGGTTAAGAAACGCAGCAGTTCTTTGCGTTCGTGCTGAGCCAGATAGGCAAGGATATCCTGGCTGATTAGTTCAGATTGATGACTCATAGTGCGGATTCCTTAAAAGTAGCCTTGACGTTTCTTTTCTTCCATAGAGCCTGCACCATCGTGATCGATGACGCGGCCTTGGCGTTCTGAGGTGCGGGTCAGCAGCATCTCTTGGATAATTTCTGGCAGTGTGGTGGCGGTCGATTCCACCGCACCTGTTAGCGGGTAGCAACCGAGGGTACGGAAGCGCACCATTTTCTTCTGGATGCGTGATTTTTCCTCAGCGCTGAGGTGCTCAAGGATGCGCTCATCGTCGATCATAATCAGGGTGCCATCGCGCTCAATCACCTCACGTTCCGCAGCAAAGTACAGCGGTACAATGGGGATGCCTTCCAGGTAGATGTATTGCCAAATATCCAGTTCGGTCCAGTTCGACAATGGAAAGACGCGGATGGATTCGCCTTTATTCACTTTGCCGTTGTAAATATTCCACAGCTCTGGACGTTGGTTTTTGGGGTCCCAGCGGTGTTTGCTGTCGCGGAAAGAATACACACGCTCTTTAGCACGGGATTTCTCTTCATCACGGCGCGCACCGCCAAAAGCCGCATCAAAACCGTATTGATCCAGCGCTTGCTTGAGGCCTTCGGTTTTCATAATGTCGGTGTGCTTGGCACTGCCGTGGGTGAAGGGGTTGATATCCTGCGCGATGCCGTCGGGGTTGGTGTGGGTGATCAGGTTGAGATCTAAATCCGCCACCATCTTGTCGCGAAAGCTGTACATTTCTTGGAACTTCCAGCGGGTGTCCACATGCATCACTGGGAAGGGCAGTTTGCCGGGGTAAAAGGCTTTACGTGCCAGATGCAGCATCACCGCTGAGTCTTTGCCGATGGAGTAGAGCATGACGGGATTATCGAACTCGGCAGCAACTTCACGAATGATATGAATGCTTTCGGCTTCGAGTTGTTTGAGATGGGTCAGGGTATCGGCCATGCTGTACTCGCTTTAATAGGTATTGCGCCTGATTTGGCTGTAATGTTCTGTGTGTTGTTGATCAGATAGGCGGCACTTTAGCATGGCTTGTTGGTTCTAATGAAATGGTTATTAAGAACTAAAAAGCATAGATATATACAAGGACTTACGCGCCCCCGCTCTTTGCATTTGATCTGTGTGGGACGGTCTTCAGGCCGACAAACCCCTCAGGCCATACATCTGCCTGCAGGCGCTGCGCGGTATTCAGGGCGTTTACAACGCCCACGTCGGCCTAAAGACCGACCTTGTTGAGCCATACGCGCAACTGGCCAGCACCATCACTGATCAATGAGTATCTCGTTCGTGCCGCGACAAGCGAAGCCATGGATGGCGTAGCGCCCGAATTGCGCCAGGAAGGCGCATTGAGGGAAAAGCGGCACGAACGAGATACGGCATGCACAAATCGTGCTTTTAAGCAGTTTAGACATACGCAAATCGTGCTCTTAAGTAACTCAGGCCTACGCACATCATGCCCTTAAGCCCTCAGGCCATACGTCTGCCCACATGCACAGCGCGGTATTCAGGGCGTTTGCAACGCCCATGTCGGCCTGAAGGCCGACTTACATTGATCTTGCAGGCTTAGGTTTGAGCACATGAGCTATACACTCAAACCGGATTAGGACACTCCACATAATGATGCTCAATCCCAAAACGCACGGCCAACCACTCCCCCAACGCCTGCACCCCATAACGCTCAGTCGCATGATGCCCCGCAGCAAAGAAACTGATGCCATTCTCCTGCGCCTCATGAAAAGTACGCTCCGACACCTCACCGGTAATATAAGCATCGACACCCGCCGCAATCGCCTGTTCGATATAGCCTTGCGCGCCGCCGGTACACCAAGCCACACGCTTAATCGGCTGCTGATGGTCGATCACTAACGGCGCACGACCCAAAGCCTGCTCAATACGCAGGGCAAACGCATCCGCTGATAAAGGCACGGCCAACTCACCAATAAGGCCAACATTACGCGGGTTATCCGGCTCTAAAGGACCACTCACCGTCAGCCCTAAACGCTGCCCCAGTTGCACGTTATTACCCACTTCAGGATGCACATCCAACGGCAAATGATAGGCCAATAAATTGATATCATGCGTCAGTAGCGCTTTGAGGCGGCGCTGCTTCATGCCTATCACGCGCTGATCCTCACCCTTCCAAAAATAACCGTGATGCACCAATATCGCATCAGCCTGCAGCTCAATCGCAGCATCAATTAAAGCTTGGCTAGCCGTCACACCGCTGACAATCCGCTGAATCTGCGCCTTGCCCTCCACTTGCAAACCATTAGGGCAGTAATCGCTGATCGCGTTGACGTTAAGAAAGGCTTCGATGTCTTGCAGAAGAAGGTTACGTTCAACCGGCATAATTGTTCCTTGATGTAAATGGGCGGTGCTTTAAGTGACTTATACATTCTATAATGCCGTTTATTATTGTTTATGGCGATGTATCGTATTTTTTAGTCAGATTTGCGCAGAATTATCTGTAGATACTGCGCTTTTCACCGACTTAATACGTTGCGTTATGGCTGATTTAGGAATTAGGTATGCCGCGGGTTTTGAAGGGTTATGGCTGGCCATTGGTTGTTGGTCTATTGCTGGCTCTATTATTGATTGAGCGTTTTCCACACTGGGTCGGTTTGCCTAGGGCCGATTTGAATCTGCAACAAGCACCTGTGTATCGAGGCGCCGCCAGCGGCCCCGCATCCTATGCTGATGCGGTGACCCAAGCATCGCCTGCAGTGGCCAACTTATATACCACCAAAGTGGTGAGCAAACCGCTGCCGCCATTGTACAGCGATCCTGCGTTTAAGCAGTTTTTTGGTGATAATTTACCCCAGCAAAAACGCATGGAGTCCAGCTTAGGCTCTGCCGTCTTGATGAGTAAAGAAGGCTATTTGCTGACCAATAATCATGTGACCGCCGGTGCCGATCAAATTATTGTGGCGCTTAAAGATGGTCGCGAAACCTTAGCGCGGGTGATTGGCAGCGATCCAGAAACCGACTTGGCTGTGTTGAAAATTGATTTGCCGGATTTGCCCGCCATCACCTTAGGCCGCTCTGATCATATCCGGATTGGCGATGTGGTGTTGGCTATCGGCAATCCCTTCGGCGTGGGGCAGACCGTGACTATGGGGATTATCAGTGCCACAGGACGGCATCAGCTGGGACTCAATACCTATGAAGATTTTATTCAAACCGATGCGGCGATTAATCCTGGTAATTCAGGTGGTGCGCTAGTCGATGCGCAGGGCAATTTACTCGGCATCAATACCGCTATTTTCTCCCGCTCCGGTGGCTCGCAGGGGATTGGTTTTGCCATTCCGGTAAAGCTGGCGCTGGATGTGATGCGTTCAATTGTGGAGCACGGTCAGGTGGTGCGCGGCTGGTTGGGCTTAGAAGTGCAGGCCTTAACCCCTGAGTTGGCAGAATCCTTTGGTTTGCTGGAGAGTCCTGGCGTGTTGGTGGCCGGCGTGTTCCGTAATGGTCCGGCGATGAAAGCAGGTTTACAGCCTGGCGATGTGATTCTGAAGATTGCCGGTGCCAATGCCCAAGATGGACGCACCTCGATGAATCAAGTGGCGCAGATGCAGCCCGGTGAGCAAATTCAGTTAGAGATTCTACGCAATGGCCAAGCACACAGCCTAACCGCCACCATCGGCCTACGCCCACCGACGGATTAAGAGGGTATTGCTCTAGGTTTCTTCAAGTTTTACTGAAGGGTGGTTAAGAAGGATCTTGAGCGAGTATTGTTTGCTGGGTCTGTTGACGCTGTGTTTGCCTAGAGACAAACGGTGAAGCGCGAGTGAACTGCGACTCAAATCCCGATGCCTAATAGATGCCGCGATGATCTACCCTAAATATTGACTTCTGACATAGAAAAAAGGAGCCCGAAAGGCTCCTTTTTTTGGTACTGAGCTTAACGCTTAAGACCGTAACCTTCGGCAAGCATGCTTGGGTCGCCATCTTTTTTCTGCGCATAGTCACGTGGGGGCTCTGCTGTTAGATCAAACTCGCTGCCTTGCGGCGCTTTAATGCGCTCGCGTGGTTTGGCATCATCGACAAAACTGGCCAGTAAACGCTCGCGCGCCACTTCATCTAAGGCTAAACGCTCAGCGCCTAATGACAGGTGCTGCTGTACATCTTGATAATTCTGGGTCAGCGTTTTAACCAATGAGGCGGTGGTATTAAAATGCGTCACCACTTCACTTTGGTAGCTGTCAAAGCGCTCTTGCAGCTCATCCAGCTGATTTTGAGTCTTTCCAGGTGCTGCACGTTGCAATACGCGTGCTAAAATAACGCCAATTATAATTCCACCCACTAATGTGAGTACTGGGATTAACCAAACGGGGAGTGACTGTTCCACAAGACTTCCTCTTTAAACGGCTTTGCTTTACGTTAACCACTTATGCCTGTTCTGTACAGTCTTGAACAGGCTCCTATGTGCGACAGTATCAACTTTATTGAGAATACTTTCCACTAGACGAATTTACCCCAGTGGGGTCACGGAGTCCTTTTTGTTAGCGCGTGAAAATCCTGTCATGATCGATGGCCCTGTCGGTGTCTTAGAAGCCTTGCATTTACCCGTGGCTGAGGCGCGCGGTGTCGCTTTAGTGTGTCACCCCAATCCCAGTCAGGGCGGCACTATGCTCAATAAAGTGGTGTCGACTTTACAGCGCACTGCGCGAGATAGCGGTTTAGCCACCTTACGTTTTAATTATCGCGGTACCGGTAAAAGTGCCGGTGAGCATGATATGCACAGCGGTGAAGTAGACGATGCGCAAGCCGCACTGGCTTGGCTGCAAGCACAGCATCCCGGTTTACCCGTGTATTTACTGGGCTTTTCTTTTGGTGGTTTTGTCGCTGGCAGTTTGTCTGGGCGTATTGAACAGGCCGGTGCTAGCGTTGCGCAGGTGTTTTTAGTCGCGCCGGCAGTGATGCGTTTTGATGCGCAGCATGTGTTGGCCGAGCGCTGTCCGATCAGCATAATTCAGCCTGAAAATGACGAAGTGATTGATCCTGAGCGGGTTTATCAGTGGTCTGCGGCATTAACTCAGCCCCATGAGCTGTTAAAAGTGGCAGAATGTGGACACTTTTTCCATGGCCGCCTGCCTGAGCTAAAACAGCTAGTCGCCGAGCGCCTTTAATTTTTTGTAGAAGTGATGAAGAGCTAATGAGCACAAGAATTTTAACCGGAATTACTACCACGGGCACCCCGCATTTGGGTAATTATGCGGGCGCGATTCGTCCAGCGATTGCTGCGAGTCATGCCGATAATGTTGAATCATTTTATTTTTTAGCCGACTACCATGCGCTGATTAAATGTGATGACCCTGCGCGAATTGAGCGTTCACGCTTAGAAATTGCCGCAACCTGGTTGGCCGGTGGTTTAGATGCGGAACGAGCAACCTTTTATCGTCAGTCTGATATTCCGGAAATCCCTGAGCTGACTTGGATGTTGACCTGCATCGCGGCGAAGGGCTTGCTCAATCGTGCGCACGCTTACAAAGCCTCGGTGGAGCAAAACGAAGCGGCCGGTCTGGATGCGGATGCCGGTATTACTATGGGCTTATTCAGTTACCCGGTATTGATGGCCGCGGATATTTTGATTTTTAACGCACATAAAGTGCCGGTCGGACGTGACCAAATCCAGCATGTGGAAATGGCACGTGATATTGGCCAGCGTTTTAATCATTTATTTGGTCAAGGCCGCGAGTTATTTACCTTGCCAGAAGCGGTGATTGAGGATGATGTCGCCACTTTGCCGGGTTTAGATGGCCGCAAAATGTCGAAAAGTTACGACAATACTATTCCGCTGTTTTCTTCCAGTAAGGAATTGAAAAGCGCGATTTCGCGGATTGTGACTGACTCAAAACTGCCGGGCGAAGCGAAAGATCCAGATAACTCGCATTTGTTTACCCTCTACCAAGCTTTTTCCGATCGTGCTGAGCAAGCTGCAATGCGCGCTGATTTAGAGGCTGGACTGGCGTGGGGGGATGCTAAGCAGCGTTTATTTACGCTATTGGATCAGCAATTGGCTGAGCCGCGCGAGCGTTACCATGCGCTGTTGGCCAAACCCAGTGAATTGGAAGATATTTTGCAAGCAGGTGCCGTCAAAGCGCGCAAAGTTGCTGCTCCTTTCTTGCAAGAGTTGCGTGAAGCCATGGGTTTACGCAGTTTTGCTGTGCAGGGCGCGGATGTGTCTGTTGGCAAGAAAAAAGCCAAGAAAGCCAGCCGTGTGGTCAGTTTTCGAGATGATGAAGGTTTTCGCTTCCGGGTGCTCAATAGCAAGGGCGAGGATCTGTTGTTATCTAAGGCATTTGCTGATGGTCGTGCGGCCGGTATGGCGTCTAAATATCTGCAAACTGCACAGGATGCTTTAGATGTGCGTCAGTTCGATCAGCAGTTGAGCATTTGGTTGGACGATGAGTGCATTGCACACAGCCCAACCTACGCCAGCGACGAGGCCTGCGCGGCGGCGTTAGCTGAGTTGCGCAGTGCTTTGGCTGGTGAGAGCTGAGTCAGCTCTAGCGCTGAAGGGTGTCACGCACGAGCGCGATGTCAATGTGGCAAAGAACATTTTCGCGGTCGGGCATGGCCGTCTAGTCGTAGGAATCCCTGCCCTAAGGGCAGGGAATATATCAAGAGCCCATTTGCTTCTCTTTGATTTCTGCTAATGTTTTGCAGTCGATGCATAGCGTTGCGGTGGGGCGTGCTTCCAAACGGCGAATGCCGATTTCTACGCCGCAGGCATCACACCAGCCGTAATCATCGTCACCAATAAGGTTGATGGTTTCGTCAATTTTTTTAATCAGCTTACGCTCGCGGTCACGGGTGCGTAGTTCAAGGCTGAACTCTTCTTCTTGGCTCGCGCGATCAGCTGGATCAGGGAAGTTTGCGGCTTCGTCCTGCATATGGTTTACAGTGCGATCCACTTCTTCCATCAATTCTTTTTTCCAGATATTGAGGATGTTAGTGAAGTGAGCGCGCATTTTCTCACTCATATACTCTTCGTCCTTGGCCATCTCATAAGGAACAAAAGCACGGATCAATTGGCTGCTTTGGTTTTCTGCTTTAGTGGGCATATGTCCGCCTCTTAAACACTCAAAATCACTGCGTAATTGGTGCTAAACAGTCGCCCGTAAAGCACCCCTACGCGCACAAGCGGGCGAACTTATCAGAAACTGACCAACTATGCCAGCTTTGTTTGCAGTAAATGTGTTGGTTCCCGGTCTTCCGCTGACCAGTGGCTGAATCTATTATTCGACCAGCGTGCCATGCAGGGTAAAGGGTTTGGCCTCTTCAACCTGAATATCGACAAATTGACCGATTAATGCTGGGTTGTTGCTACGGAAATACACCACGCGGTTGTTTTCGTTACGACCCTGTAAAAAGCTTGGGTCTTTTTTCGAGTAATCGGTGACTAAGATGCGCTGCACTGTGCCGGCCATACGGCGGCTATGGGCAAAGCCTTGCTGGCGCAGACGGTCTTGCAAAATATTCAGGCGCTGTTTTTTGACTTCTTCGCTGGTGTTATCGGGCAGCTCAGCGGCAGGTGTACCGGGGCGCGGGCTGTAGATAAAGGAGAAGGAGAAGTCAAAATCAACGTCAGCAACCAGTTGCAGGGTTTGCTCAAAGTCTTTTTCAGTTTCGCCTGGGAAGCCAATAATAAAGTCAGAGCTGATTAAAATATCCGGTACTGCCGCTTTCAGTTTGCGAATCCGTGATTTGAATTCCAGTGCGGTATGGTTGCGTTTCATTGCCGCTAAAATACGGTCGGAGCCAGATTGCACTGGTAAATGCAGGTATTTGGCTAACTTAGGAATAGTGGCGTGAGCCTCAATTAAAGAGTCAGAGAACTCCAGTGGGTGCGAGGTCATATAGCGGATGCGGTCAATACCATCGATTTCTGCAACCAAACGCAGCAGCTCAGCAAAGTCAGCGATATCGCCGTTGCCCACATCGCCACGGTAACCGTTGACGTTTTGTCCGAGTAAGGTCACTTCACGTACGCCATGTTCAGCCAAGTGGCGCACTTCTTTCAGCACATCATGTAATGGGCGGCTGACTTCTTCACCACGGGTGTAGGGCACCACGCAGAAGCTGCAATATTTACTGCAACCTTCCATCACCGAGACATAAGCAGTCGGACCTTCGATACGCGGCTCAGGTAAACGGTCGAATTTTTCGATTTCAGGGAAGGACACATCGACCTGTGCTTTACCGGTGCTGCGTGCCGCATCAATCATATCGGAGAGGCGGTGCAAGGTTTGCGGGCCAAAGACGACGTCGACATAGGGCGCACGCTCGCGAATCGCCGCGCCTTCTTGACTGGCCACGCAGCCGCCCACGCTGATAATCAGGTTCGGATTGGCTATTTTAAGTTCACGCCAACGGCCCAGCTGTGAATAGACTTTATCTTGTGCCCGTTCGCGGATCGAGCAGGTGTTGAGCACGATTAGATCGGCATCTGCAGCATCGCTGGTGATTTCCATGGCTTGATTTTCGCCCAGTAAATCCACCATACGCGAGCTGTCGTACTCGTTCATTTGGCAGCCGTGGGTTTCGATGTATAATTTTTTAGCCATGAGATAACGCGCCTACAGATAACTACAATAGCCGCATATTATGGAAGACCCAAGGGAAGGGCGCAAACCTATTTGGTCATTTCGTACTGAATGACTGCTTTGTTGCCTGTGCTGTGGCTTGAGATCGATGTCTCTCGTGCTTCCGAGTGTATGATTTTCCGTTGATGAGTCGGTCTAGAGTTCAACTCCGGCGCTGCGTCATGCATGGCTTTGCTCGTCACACCAACCCCGACGAAGCACTGCAGTGTCTGTATTATTGCTGCGGGAATTACTTCTTATGAATATTCTTTGGCAATTGCACAATGTCACTGTCGGAGTACATATCGGACCAGGTGCGTTGTTGCTTATCAAACAGCATCCACCAAAAGCCCAAGCCAGCAGGCAGCCAAGCAAATAGAGCAATCAGAAAACGCAGCAGTGCCTGCCAGATATCAATCGCCGTGCCGTCAGTGTTTTGCACGCGAATGCCCCAGACTTGCATGCCTAAGGTTTGCCCGCCATGGGTCCAGAACTTAGCAAAGAAGGCAAATACGGAAATAAATAACAGCGTCGAGAGCACCGGATCGATATCGAGCATTTTGCTTTCAGACATGGCTTGCAAGGCTTCTGAACCATAGATCAGGCGCAGAATGCCTTGCTGGTAGAGCAAGGTGATGACCATCACCAGAGCAATACAGAGCATAAAATCGTAGAAAATCGCAGCCAAGCGCTTCAATAGACTGGCTTTGGGGAAATTGCCTTGAGGCTGGAGTGCGTGCTTGGACATAACCGAGTGCTACCAAAAAATTAGGGTGGCGTATTGTAACCATAGCCTTACGGCGGCGCGAATTTATGTTGCGCAGATGCGATTGCGTCCGGCTTGTTTGGCTTGATACATACGATTGTCGGCCAAGGCTAACAATTGCTCTGAATCGTGCAAACCATCAGCAATACGTTCAGCCAAACCAATACTGGCGGTCAGCGGCACACCGTCGGGGCGCGAACCAAAGCCGGCTTTTTGAATGCGTTGCAGGGCACTCAGTGCTTGATCGAGATTGGTGCTCGGCATCACAATTAAAAATTCTTCACCACCCCAGCGCAGCAAACTATCTGAATCGCGTAAGTTCTTGCTCAGTGCTGCTGAAAATTGGCGCAGAGTCGTATCGCCTGCTTCATGACCAAAGCTGTCATTAACTTCTTTAAAATGGTCCAAATCAATAAAAGCCAGTGCCATTGGTTGGTTGTTACGCTTGGCCCCAGCCCATTGCATATTGATAATTTCCTTACCACTGCCACGCGACAAGATACCGGTTAGCGGGTCATGAATGGCTTGGCGGATTAAGGTAATCATAAAGGCCAGTTGGCTGGCACTGGCTAGCATGGTCACGCCAGCGATCAATATTAATAACCACAGACCACCGGCAAACGACGGCCAATTTAAGGTTGACCAGCTCAGGTAGCCGGCTAAGCATTGCGCAATCAGCAGAGTGCTCGATAACAAGATGCTTTCAGCCAGACTCAGTGGGAAAATGGCTAATCCGGCCATCAGCAAGAAAGGCAAAAAAGCATAGCCTGAGGCAACTGCAGCAGAGAGATTGCTCAAGTCGTAGCCAGAAAGCAGCGAATGCGAGGCAATATAAAAGAGAGTTGGAATAAGAAATAAAAGCGTAATCGCGCGATAGGCATCAAACAAACTACCGTTGGATCGATAATAAATCGACAAAGCTGCAAATGCCGCCGTGGTTACTAGACGTAATAGCGCCAGTTTAATCCATACCGATGGTTCGAATACGATGATATCTATCACTCCCCAGAGGGGCGTGAGCAGAGTAAACAGCATGGCAAAAAAGCGCACACGATTGACAATCATCATTGAGCGACGTTGGCTTAGTAACATCGGGTGTTGGCGTGGTGAAAGCAGTTGCGATAGTTCTTGTGTGGTCAACTCATTGGGTAAAAAGTTGACTAAACGCTGAGCGATAAAGTCTGAGAGTTTCGACATTATTTTTATAACCTTGGGCCGAAGAAGTAACGGTCATTAAGGGCTTTGTTAACAAAAAGCAGGCTTCAAACTGCTCTATACGGCTTCACTTAACAGAAGGGCTGCATTGTAAGGTGCTTGGGCGCTAAAGAACATAAGCGGACCCCTCGAAAGCGTCGTCAATTCTATCTCAAGCCGATTCTAATCGGTTAAAAGCCTCAATTAAAAAATAATAGAAGGCAGGGCATGCAGGTTTTGTCAGGGTTTTAAACTGTGCTCTGTATCACATTTTACTCTGCCGCTCAGTCATAGTGCTATTTGACCATCTATCCTGCTGTTTAACGGCCTTTAGCTGATCAACTAACAGCTGGCCCAATAAGGATATTGCAGGGTGTGAGGCGCGCTATGGACGATAGCCAAGGTTTTAGCTTGATTGAGGTGCTGGTTGCTCTCGTGCTGATTGCGACCGGAATGCTGGGTATGCTGGCCCTGCAAAGTAAAAGCATTCAGTACACGCAGGATTCGGTCAATCGTAATCTGGCCATCACGCTGTCCAATGATCTGCTTGAAATGATGCGCACGCACCGCCAGCAGCTGTTTAACCATACCCCGCCAGAGTACCCTTCCTATAGTGAATTAAAGTCAGCCACCGCTATTTATAGCGCCAGTGGGGCGCTTAGGTTGCAGGCGGAGAGTTGTCCCACGGCATCTGTGCCGCAACGCTTGTTAGAGCACGCCAATTGCTGGTTCAAACTAGTGGAAACGCACTTGCCCGGCGCTAAAGATGCGGATGTCAACGCTGAGTTTAAGCTCTGCCCAAGTTTTAAGTCGGGAGCCTGTGCGGGGTCAGGTTACCAAGGCTCGAGTCTTGAGTTGCAACTGGCTTGGCGGGTTAAGCAAGGCGAATGCATGGATGATCTGGCTGCAACGGTTTGCACTTATAGAACAAGGGTTGAGTTATGAGCTGGCGGGTCTCTAAACAAGCAGGGTTGTCTATGGTTGAGTTATTAATAGCTTTGCTGATCAGTAGTTTTTTAATCTTAGGTGTCAGTCAAGTTTATATCGATCATAAGCGTCATTATATGTTTCAACAAAGCCAGATGGATAACTTAGAGAACAGTCGTTTTGCGCTATTGATGCTCGATGAACTGCTGGCTAAGGCCGGTTATCGGCGCAGCCCTGAGCAACGAATGGCGGAGGCTTTTCCAGAGCGCGCATTATTAACTCAGCACTGTGCGCTGTTTCCTGCCGAGAGTGTGGTGGTTCCGATTAAACCTGATGCCAGTAACAGTGGTCAGTCCGGGTTTTGCTTGCGTTATCAACCGGCGCAGCAGGGTGAATTAATCTGCGACGGTAAGGCTGCTGTTTTAGCGCAACCTGCACCTTTTGTACCATCTCAGCATCATGAAACAGTGTCGATTGCGATTAAATTTATAGCGGATAAGACGGATGCTGATAAAGGTAAATTAGTTTGCATCACCCCTATGGGGGAAATGCAGTTACTGGAAGGGATTGCTGATATGAACGTTGAGTTTGGCTCAGGATCTATGAGTGAGAAACGCTTAAACAGCCACAGTCCTTTTAAAGCTGCAGAGGGTTGGCAGGCAGAGGACGGGCCGGTGCGTGCGGTACGTTATTCGATTTTGGCTGCCAGTCGTGCACATCAACGAGACGGCGAGTCTAAGGTGTATACGCAGTGGCTAGCGGCCGCCAGCCCTGCCAGTCAAGCGCGTTTAGCCGAGCAAGATAAAGACCGAATTTATCAGCTGGGCGTGGGCACGCAAGCGTTAAAGAATATGTTGCCATGAGCGTTTTTAATGCGCGTGAGCAGCAGGGCGCGGTGCTGATGATTGCCTTAGTGATGCTGACTGTTCTGACGTTGCTTGCGCTCAATAGTATGCGAGCTGTGGTTCTGGATACGCGAATTACTGCCGCCCATATTGAAACAAGCCATTTACAACACTTCGCCGAGAGTGCCTTGCGCGAAGGCGAGTTTCGTTTGTACGGCCCCTTATATCTGCGTGACAAACTTGAGGCAGATCTTGCGCGTAACTGTGTGAAAAGTAATCAGCTGGGCGCCTCTGCAGATAATCGACCCTGCTTATTAACAGAGATGACGGCGGAACAGCTGCAAGGCTTTTTTAGCGCACCTTTGCGTTTTTTTACCGCAAGCAACAGCTATACCGCTCAGTATGCCTATACCACGGGTTCTGCCACGCAGACGGCTGGGGCTAATGCTGTGCTGGCTTGGATGCCATACCGTGGTCTTGACCCGCACACCGGGCATTATTTTGTGGCTGAGAGGGGGGAGCATGCCTATTGGAATAGCTATCCTATACGAGCGAGTTCTGCAGCAACACAAAGTCTGAATCCTGAGTATGGCGCGGTGCTTGAAGGTCAAGGCACCTTTTTTTATCTCGTCACAGGACAAGCAGAGGACCGTGTTGCCGTGCAGTCGACAGTGGCGGTGATTCAGCTTGGACTTAATCAGAAAAGGTGAGGCTATGCGCGGGATAGAGACAGCTATTGGTTGCGCTAAAGGTTTGCTTTGCGCTGGGTTATTCAGTGCGTCTTTAGCGGCGCTGGCTGTGCCTGATGCTGCTCAAGTGCCTGCGCTTATCTCAAGTGAGGCACCCGCTGTGGCAGATTTAGGTCAGGCTGAGCCTGTGCCGCAGTGTTATTTAGCAGAACAACAGCAGCTGGTCTCCGCTGCGCGTTATTTGCAGGGGCGGGCCAATCAGCTTGAAGGCAATAACGCCTATAGCGATTATATGACGCGTATCGCGCAGCGCAGACCCCAGTTGTATATCAGTGATAATGCTGGCAGCTTGCGTGCGGTTGATCCGGCTACTGGTGGTGAAACCTTTAGTTTTACTCCGCAAGCGGTAGTAGCCGAGCCGTTGGGGGCTGAGCCTGTGAGTGATCAATACTATTTGGGCAGCAGGTCGGTGGTGGCGGACATCTATGCGCATGGGCAATGGCGCACGCTGTTAGTTGGCATATTAGGTGCGGCGGGCAAGGGGTTGTTTGCCTTGGATATTACCAACCCTAATGCGATTAAACTGTTGTGGGAGCTGGATGCACGTTCCGAGGTATTTAAAGAACTCGGCGTGCAACTGGGTTACAGCTTTCCACAGCCGAGCATTGCGCGTTTGCATAATGGTCGCTGGGCGGTGGTGACCGGTAATGGCTATAGCGCGCAGGGCTCTGAGTATGGTGCCGCGGCGTTATATATCATTGATGCCGTGGATGGCTCGCTGATTAAACGTCTCGAGGTGCAAAGTGATCTGGCTCAGCCCAATGGCTTATCGTCGCCACGCTTGGCTGATTATGATGGTGATGGCATTGCCGATTATGCCTATGCGGGTGATTTGCACGGCAATCTGTGGCGTTTTGATTTGTTCGGTGATGGCGCTGCTGCAGAAGCTTCAACACCGCCCCGTTATGGCGCGTCATCTGGCAGTAGTGCTGGGTTTAAGCCGTCTTATGCCGGCCAGCCTCTCTTTAGCGCTGCTGCACAGGCGCTGCCACAATCTATTATCGCAGCGCCAAGCGTAGTTCCTCATCCGACAGGCATAGGTTATCTAGTGCTCTTTGGTACAGGGCACTATGTGGCAAACGAAAATCAGGCAAAAGATGCCAGCCAGCACAGTTTATATGGCATTTGGGACAGCAAAACTGCAGCACAAACCACAGCTGCTGAGAGTATTAGCCCGAAGCAACTGGCTCTGCAAAGTATTAGCAATACCCGCCTAAGTATCGCTCAAGATGCTGAACCCGCGCGCGAGGTACGGGTAATGAGCAATCATCCGGTGGAGTGGTACACGGATTTTGATGCGACTCAACCCGTTAAGCAGCGCGGCTGGCGCCTTGATCTGCCAGCCGGTGAAATGCTGATTGAAACAATGCAAAGCTTGGGTTCTATGTTGCTTTTACAGACCTTGCTGCCAAGTTCTGAGAGGTGCGTGACGGATGACAGTCACTGGCTGTATGCGATTAATCCCGCTACCGGTGGCGCGACTGGGCATCATGTGTTTGCTCAACAAACCGCTGAGGACGGGATTGTTTCAGCGATTCAGTTTGGCGCGCTAGGCGGTATCGATATTGGTCAAAGTGGACAAGGCTTTGCCGCGTATGCACAGGATCAACAAGCGCGCATTGCCCCACCGCCTGAGTCAGTGGGTCGTCAATCATGGCGGGTTATTGTTGAGCCTTAGTGGATATCTAGGCGCTGGATCGCTAGCGTGAGAGTTAAGTGATCTGTGCAGGGAGCAGTAGATCGATGAAGGATGCAAATAAAGGTTTTACCCTTATTGAGCTGATGGTCGTTGTGACGATTATTGGGATTTTAGCGGCGATCGCCTACCCTAGTTATATCGAATATATACAGCGCGCTTATCGTGCTGAAGGGCAGGCATTATTAACTGATCTGGCCGCGCGGCAGGAACGTTATTATGCGCAGAATAATGCGTACATTGATGATATAACGCAGCTGGGCTTGTCTGACGCCAACTCAGCAACCCACAAGTACGCTATTCACATTGTGCTAGAGGATGGCAGTTATACTCTAACTGCGCAGCAACAGTTCAATGATAGTCAGTGCGGTAATTTAACTTTAAATGGACTGGGCGTTAAAGGGTACACCGGCACCGATAAAATGATTGAAAAATGCTGGCGCTAAGCCAAGTCGGCGCGCTGTAGTTTATTAATTTTGGCATGCTGGCGTAACGCGCTAGGATCAAAGCGCGCTATGCACGCTTAATCGGGTATCAGCACCTCGCCCTTATGCTGTTTTTCCACATAAGCATTCAGCAGTTTGATGTGTAACGCCGCTTTGGCTGCACTGTCGCCATGAATCAGACGTACTTGCTGCGGCCATTTGCGCATGCCGGTAATAAAGCGCACTAAGCTGGTTTGGTCGGCATGTGCGGAATAACCACTTAGAGTAGTGATCTCTGCGCGGATATTGATGCGTTGCTGATTGATGTCGACATAACCGCCGCGTGGGCCGTATTTTTGGATCTGACTGCCTAAGGTGCCTTGCGCTTGATAGCCGACAAACAAGACATTGTGGCGTGGGTCGTCGAGCATGGCTTCGAGGTAATTGACAATACGGCCGCCGCTGCACATACCGCCACCGGCAATCACAATCGCTGGGCGTGCGCTGTTGACCAAATGCTGCAAGACACGCTGATGGTCACTGTGGCTATCAATCGTCAGCAGTTGCTTAAAATCCAGCGGATTGCGCCCTTTGCGAATACGTTGTTGTGCTTCTTTATCCCAGAATGGCTGCAGCTGTGCATAAACCCCAGTAAAACGGCTGGCCAACGGTGAATCTAAGATAATCGGAATATCCTGCCAAACCGAACCCTGTTTGTGCGCGTGATCTTGGCTGAGTAACTCTGCGCTATCAGTGAGACAACTTTGGCATTGATGGTGGTAGAGGATATCTTCCAGTTCGTAGAGTAGTTCTTGCGTACGGCCCATACTAAATGCCGGAATTAGCACTGTACCTTGATCACGCAAGGCCTGTTCTATGGCTGTTTGCAGCAGTTGGCGGCGATTGCGGCGGCTGTCGTGTAAGCGGTCGCCATAGGTGCTTTCCAGTATCACTAGATCGGCACGATAGGGCGGTTTTGGAGCGGATAAAATGGGCGCATAGGGCGCGCCTAAGTCACCAGAAAATACTACACGTTGATTGTTGTGCTTGGCGTATTCAATCTCTAACTCGATATAGGCGGAGCCGAGAATATGCCCAGCGCGCTGTAGGCGAATATTGACCGCCGGCAGTGGCGCTTTAAGCATCGGCAGCCATTGATTGTAGGGTAGGGCAATAATGCGTTTGGCGATCAACTTAATATACTGTTCAACCAGATGCTGATCGCGGCTGACGCCCAATTTAAACGCATCCTCTAACACAATTGGCAGCAACTTGGCCGAAGGTTCGCTGCAAATAATCGGCCCAGTAAAACCTGCTGCGAGCAAATACGGAATACGCCCGACATGATCAATATGCACATGGGTGACAATCAGCGCTTTTACCGTAGAAATATCAAACTCAATGCTGAGTTGTTCACTGCCGGCCTGACCTTCGGTTGAAGTTTCTGCACCTTGAAATAGACCACAATCGATTAAAAAGCTGTGCTGCGAGTCAATAAAAATCTGATGGCAGGAGCCAGTGACGCCATTTTTTGCACCGTGATGCACTACCTTTGCTAACGCTTGCATAGCTACGCCTACGTGTCGGGTGAGCTATTCATTAAAGACTGGATTTGGAAAAGTGCAACCTCGTCTGCATAAAGTGTGAAGCAGTCGCTATGGGCAGGTTTAAGCGGCTGAGTTGGCTAATAGATGGGTTCGTCGGCTCGGCGCAGGCTGTGACTATTATACGCCGTGCATATATGCAGTTGGCGCCATGAAAGGTTAAACTCATGCGCATATATCAAACCGCAAGGTATGTCCCAATGCGTAAGCCGTACTTTATTCTTCCTGCACCTGTTGTGTATGCTGCGTTTTTATTATTGGCCTGGGTATTAGGCACGCTGTGGCCTATGCCGCTGGCCAGTAACACCTGGACCTTGTTTTTTGGTTGGACTGCGATTGATGCAGGGATGCTGCTGATGTTGTGGACCGCATGGTTAATGTTGTGGCGTAAAACCACGCTCAACCCCTATGGCAAACCTCAGCAATTAGTTACTGAAGGGCCATTTCGGGTAACGCGTAACCCCATCTATGTGGCTGATACTCTGTTGTATATCGGCGTGGCGTTACTTTTTGCCGATATCTGGGCGTGGCTATTTTTACCTGTGGTGCTGTTTGCGGTCAGTGTGGGTGTGATTCGTCATGAAGAGCGTTTGATGATGCAGCACTTTGGTGATGATTATCACCAGTATATGAGTAAAGTGCGCCGCTGGTTATAATTCGTCCTCCGGCGTGGACAGCTCTGCGCCCGAGTGATGCCTCAGCACGATTTAATCTGGAGATAGGTACAGCGTGAAAAAAGCGACTTCTTTTTCAGCATTGAGCGGCTTGGTTTATTCAACCGATAGCGGCCGTCATTGCCCAGTATGTGAACAGCCTGAAGCCCATTGCATCTGCGCCGAGCAAGCGCTCAATAGCGGTGACGGCATCGCCCGCGTACGCCGCGAAAGCAAAGGCCGTGGCGGTAAGACAGTGACGACTATTCAAGGTTTATGCCTTACGGCAGGGGAGCTGAAAACCCTCACAGCTGCCTTGAAAAAACGCTGTGGTTGTGGTGGGTCATTAAAAGAGGGGGTGATTGAGATTCAAGGGGATCAGGTTGAGTTGCTGCTGGAGGATTTGCGTAAGCGAGGGTTTACGGCGAAGAAGTCGGGTGGGTGAGATGTGCGTGCCCGCTATGATGCTCATGCATTCACAACGGTATGTTTCTTACTGCATGTGTGAGCAGTGAGCTCCTGCATCACAGCGAACAGGTGTTGTCGCTACAGAAGATGTTGCTGGGTACTTAGATGGATTAGGTGGTGTGGCTAACAGTGAAATGTGGGTGATCACGCTATTGCCCAATGCTTGCACAGGTTCAGGCCAGTCGTACTGATTTGCATACCAGCCACTGACAACAAATAAGAACACTATGGCTTTTTGCATGGCTACATTCCTTTGTATAGTTATATCGAAGTTAAATTTAGCTGGATTGTATAGAACGCAAGCGTAGCTGGGTAGTTTTTTAGCAGAGTATCCTTAGTCTGCTAAAGGTTAATGAATGAGTTGAAATCCTAGTCCCACGGCCGTAAATCAACGATAGCTATGACTTCAGTAGTGTCTTTGCGCATCAGTACCACCATATCCTGCTTGTTGGCGCTGAGTGGTAGCCAGGCGTCTGCGCTGGGGTATTTGGCTAATGTTGCTTGAATCGTTTGGGCTGCATTGTTTGCAGAGAGTGCTGGCAATTCTAGCAGGCGGTTTTGGATAGCTGCTTGTTGCGAATCAAGCGACTGGTACAAATTAGGGCGCTGGGCAATATCCACACCAGCAAAAACTGACTCCATTACAATGTCATTTTTCTCTTCAGTATCGCTTGGATTGACCGCCGCGACCCATTGTGGGCCCAGTAAAGACGGCTGGCGATATGCGCTGTCTGCTTGATCAAGTTTACGCTGATCAATATCTAATACGCGCACCAACTCAAAACGATCAACGGCAAATACCAGCCAAGCGGGGCGGCCTTCGGCGACCGTCCATAGACCGTAACCGAGAGCAGAGATTTGCAGCACAGCAATCACGGTTAAATCCATAATCAGGGTTTTTTTGCCGACTTTATAGACTAGAAGAGTTAATAAGGGACCGAGCACCACATCGACAGCTAACAGAAGAAGAAAAATCTGCGTGACGCCGACCGCCGTATGCAGAGGGGTCGGATACCAGAGATAGAAAACCACTGCGATCACGGTTAAAGCGATCAACGCGGAAATTAGCAAGTGTAGGGTAAAGGCTTTAATGCGTGGGTTCATAAAGGGCTACTTCAAATACAGATGGTAAAGATACAAAATTCATCTTAGGGTAAAAAACGACAGTTGGCAGGGACATAACGAAAAGCCGCTGCTGAATCAATAGCGCAACCCCAAACAATCGGTGCGCTTGCTGTCATCGCAGCAGAAGGTATACCGCCAGTAACTGTGCCGCTACCGGGCGTGAGTAATAGCGCTGTGCCTAATAGATTCTGCAGGTCTGCTGCATAGCTAATGCTGATACGGCCTTCAGGCAAGGATATTGCGCTTGTATTAGCGATAGCAGCGATGGCGATACTGGCCACGTATTTAGAGGGCGTAAATGTGTAGTTGTATGAGGGGCCGACAGAAGGGCCGGTACCACTATAGGCAGCAATGGCAGCGGTTCCACTGCTTGCAAGAGTTTCAGTAACTGCAAATTTTGCGGCAGCGGCTAAGATTAAGCCTTCCGAAACTCTACTGCGTACGGTGTAATCCTTGTAAGCAGGTACAGCAATGGCTGCGAGTAGGCCAATGATGGCGATCACAAGCATCAGTTCGATTAAAGTAAAGCCTTGATAGTGTTTTGAATAAGTGTACATAGGAGGCTCATTCTTAACGCAAGTTAGGCTGGATATAAAATAATGTATTTTAAATGTACAACGCCCCGTGATTTCACGAGGCGTTGTTTTTATGCTGCTAGAGCCAATAATTAGCTATTAACGGCAGTTGGCAGGGGCAAATTTGGATTGTAATAAACCTGCTGGCACGTTATTCATACCGCTAGCGTTAGCAGCAGTTTGTGCTGCTGACGCACATGCCCAGTCAATCGCACCAGTAGTTCCAGCGGTTATCGCAGCGGCTAAAGTAATACTTGTGTTAGCAGCAGCGGTGCGCACATATGGAGCCAATCTTATTGTATTTTGAGTTGCAGCTACACCAACGGTTGCTGGGTTGTATGTGATAGTAATTACACCAGTAGCAGGAGTCATAAGCACGCTGCTTACATACTTACTATTAGCGCCGGTATTAGCACTTTGAGCGTTCCATGTGTTTATTACTCGTGTAAGATCATCTGCTGAAGCAGAGCCTTCTGAGGCAATCATAGCTTTTGCTGGTGCCGCAAGGCTTAAACCCTCGGTTATGCGCGCACGAACAGTGTAATCCTGATAAGCAGGCAAGGCCACCGCAGCCAAAATACCAATAATCGCAACAACGATCATTAACTCAATGAGGGTAAAACCCTTTTGCATTTGTGCTTTCATAATGAAGCTCCATTTATTGAATAGAAAGGTCATGTGACCTGTATGTAATATAGCAAAGCGCGTGCCAAGTGTTGTTTTTTGTTGGTTTTGCAGTGCTTTATTACGACTGCGGTTTAAGCTTAGCAGGTTGCTAACTGCTTATAGCGCCTATTTCTCCAGTGTTTACGCGGTTATTGCGGTTGTTTGTGTCTCGCACTATAAATTCTGGCCCGCATGCCGAACGCTCATTGAGGGCGAGTTGACGGCATTATATTTGGGTCGTTAAACCCCTGTTTTTTGCGTGGAGTTGTCACAGAGTGACACTTTTTGTCACTTCCTGTCAGCTTGTGTTTGTTAACACTATTTTTCGGCGGGCCGATGGATAGTGTCGTTATTGCTAGAGTTGGCTCTTAGGTGCTTTTAGATCAGGTGCTGCTGTGCTTGGCTGCGCAGTATAAATGCAGCCCAAGAGCCTCTGTTACGCATGCTGCAGAGATCACAAAAACCAGCCATCCCGCCTGCAAATCCCGGCTAAACTAAGGTAATCTTAACCACATATTTATCGCCGCCCATCCTTCACTATTCCCGCCATAGCCTGGAGCTCAGAGCAACACTATGTCTCATTTACTGCGCATCATTATGATCAACGGCCACCTGCAAGGCATCGTTGAGCTTGATCTCAATGGCCACACCAATATCTGCGGCACCAATGCCTCAGGGAAAACCACGCTGCAGCGTTTGATTCCGGTGTTTTATGGTGAGCGGCCGAATAACGTCGTGCCGAAAACGCGGAAAAAATTCGACCAGTATTACCTGCCGCACAGCGACTCATATCTAATCTACGAATACCGTCGCGAAACCGGCACAACTTGCCATGTCACTATCACCCGTAAAAAAGACGATGGCATCAGTTACCGCTTTATTAATAGTGCCTATCGCCCTGAGCTTTATCTAAGAAGCAACGCCGAAGGCCAAGCGCAAGCGCTGAGCTATCAAGAATTTACCGCGCATTTACGCCAGCACAGTATCGAGTACTCCAATCTGGTCGATACCATTAGCGAATACCGCAGCATTATTCAAAATGACTTTAGCCTGTTAACCGGCAGCTTGCCGCGAGCCGAATCGACGCGCCTGCGGCAAACCGCGTTGCGCTACAGTCTGGCGGAAAATCCGCACCGTTTACGTCATATCGAAAAACTGGTTTCAGCGGTGCATGCCAAAGAAGGCAAGATGGACACCTTGAAAACCATGCTGGCGGCGATTTTTGAAGATGAAGGGGTGGCGCTACCCACCACGAAAATCAAAAGTACCCAAGTGCGCGAGTGGCTGCAGCACGTGCGCCAATCGGCACGACTCAGCACTTTGCAACGTGATATGCAGGGTCTGGCTCAGCAAGTCGACAGCCTAAATGCTATTGAGCAGAATCTGTGGCAGTTGCAGCCTTTATTGCTCAAAGATGCCGGTCAACTGGAGATCAGTTGCGCTGACCAAGAGGCCGAGATCAAACGAGCCAAGCGCCAGACCGCTGAGCAGGAGCAGCGTTATCGCAGTGAGCAACATGCGCTCAATAGCAGTGCCAGCCAAGTCAGCAGTCAGTTGGACCATGTCGAAGCAGACCTGAATCATATCGAGAACAGTCACAGCGATTTTAGCCAGCGCGATATGCCGGGTCTGGAGCAGGCGGTCAATCAGTTGCCCAGTTGGCGCCTTGAGCGTGATGAGTTGGACACCCATTTGCAGTTGCTGCGTGAAGCGGAAGGCGGCTCAAGGCAGCGCTTTGATGCGCGTAAATTAGAATTGAGCGAGCGACTTGATGAGTTTGTTGAGAACAGCACGCATCAACAGCAAAAAGTTCGCGATCAAGAGCAGGCCTTGCGTCAGCAGCAAGAGGTGCAAAAGAACCAGTTAGAGCACGAGCAACAGCAGCGGCGTCAAGTACTGCAGGCTGAATGCCAAGATCAACAAAATGAGATATTCCAGCTGCAGGCCGAGGTTAAAGCGCGTCTGGCGGTGTCGCAGCTGAGCCCTGAGGAGCAGCTGGAGCTGGCCGCAGAGCAGGCGCGGATTGAAGATATTCAGCAGCAATTAAGCAATCAAAGCGATGTGCTTGAGCAGTTACGTGATCAGTATGAGCAAGGTAAAACCCTGCAAAATGCTCATTTAAACGAGATTGAGCAGCAACGCAAAAAACTGCGTCAGGCCGAACAACATTACAATCAACTGAAACGCCAACAAGCACCAACTGATGGCAGTCTGCGCCAGTTTCTGCAGCAGCAAGTCGCGGGCTGGCAGCACACTCTGGGTAAAGTGCTGCGTGAAGACTTACTCGAACGCGGCGATTTAGCACCGAGCCTGAATCCAGCTATCGTCAGCGTGAGCAGCCAGGGCGTCAGTGATGAGGCGCAACTGTTTAATTTGCGCCTGGATCTCGCCGCAATTGAGCTGCCGCCTTACGCACAGGATGAGCAGGCGCTATTGACCGCGATTGCGCAAGCGCTCGATACGCTGCATGAGGCTGAGCAGTTATTGCACAGCCTTGCAGAGGCGCAGAAAGTTCACAATGCCAACAGTCAGCAACAGCAGGCCCGCCTGCAAAAAGCTCAGCAGACTCGCGATCGCTACCGTGAAGATTTACGTTTTGCCCAAGATTCGCGTCAGCGTTTAATTGAACGCCAGCAGCAGTTGCAGCAACAGCGCAAACAGAGTCTGCAACAGCAGCAGAGTGACTTGGCGCAGCAGTTGGACAGCCTGAAAGCCCAGCAACTTACCGCTTTAAAAGAACACGACAGTGCCTTTAGAAATATGCTGCTGGAGTATCAAGCCGATTGGCAGCAAGCGTTGCAACTGTTACAGGAAAAAATCCAGCACTACAGTGCCAGTATCAGCGCCAAGCGTCGTGAAACTGAGCTGCAAGTGCATGAGTTGCAAGTGGCGCTGGAGGGCGAGTTGCGTGCGCAGGGTATTGATCCACAGACCCTTAAAGACACTGAGCAGCGCTTAAAAGGTATTCGTCAGCAGATTACCAATACTGAGTCGCGCAGCAATGAGCTGGACGACTATCGACGCTTTTTACGCGTCGATTGGCACGTGCGCAAGCCTGAATTGCTGGCGCAGGAACATCAACTCAAACAAGAAAAGCTGAGTTTAGCTGAGCAGCTAAAAAACCTAGAAAAGGCCTTTTTAGAGCAACAAAAAGCTGAATTAGTGGCAATCAAAAACAGCGAGCAGCAGTTGGATGGCCAGCGCAAACTGTTAGAGCAAATCCTGCCCTTGTTGAAACAACTGGAGCAATTTCCCGCACCCGCCGAGCTACAGGACAGCCTCGCGGCGCACAATACCGGCGATTACGCCGAGCGCATTGAGCGGACGCGGCGTGCCTTGCAAGATAAGCAGCAGCTGGATGTGCGAGTGAAAAACGGTTTGTATCTGTTTGAGCGCGAGTTGCTCAGCGATGCCAGTGCCAACTTCACCGATATTTGGGCCAGTCAGCAGCAACGTTTAGGCCTGAGTTCCAGCCCGCAAGAATTGTTGGGCGCCTATCAAGAAATGCTGCAGCTTTTGCAAAACCAACAACAGAACTTGCTCGCTACTGGACGTAACTACGGTGCCGATTTGCAAAGTTTCTTTACCGTATTTAGTGATCTAAATCGGCGCATTAGCGCGCAAAGTCGGCGTTTAAGTGAGGAGGTCAGTGAGGAGTTTGTGCTGGAGGGGATTAGTAAATCCGAGGTGAAAATCCAGTCGACCATTGATGAGCTGGGCTTTTGGGGGCCGCTTAAGCGCTTTTCTAAACTCTACAGCCAATGGGAGCAAGATTTTGAGCGCTTGCCCAGCGAGGCCTATTTGGATGCGCTGGGTGATGTGGCAGAATTATTGCGCAGCGATCAGCAGTTCACCTTTGAAAGTCTGCTGCGCTTAGAGTTGCATCTGAATGAAGGCGGCACTGATCTGGTGATTCGTAATGATCGGCAGTTGTTGGAGTCCTCCAGTCACGGTATGGCCTATTTGATTTTGTGTAAATACTTGCTGGCTTTTACCCGTTTATTGCGCGGCAAAGCGCAGGTGACTATCCATTGGCCGATTGATGAAATCGGTACTTTGGCCTATCACAACGTAGAAAAACTATTTAAGGCCTGCGAAAACAACAATATCTTTATTGTCGGTGCGTTTCCTAATCCAGAGTCGGATGTGTTGGGCTTATTTAAACACCGTTATCTGATTGAAAAAGACAGCCGCAAAGGTGCGCTCAGTCAGCTGAAACGTATTGAGCCTAAGCTCAGTCGGCTGGCGCAACGCTTACAACAACACCGCGCGGAGGCCGCACAATGATGATGCAATACAGCCATTTACTTGAGCAGCTGTTGGCCGGTGGTTTTATTTGCGAGGTGACTGACAGTCAGGGTTTTCGTCATTTGCAGGATGAAGAGCAGCGCGCGGCGCTTGATCAATATCTGCGCCCGCTCAATCGCCGCTTGGCCAGTAATCCCGAAGGTACAGTGTGGTTTTTAGCCTGGCGCGAATTGACCGCAGACTTGCGTGAGCAACTTTCGCAGCAGTTTAAAGAGACCCTCGACAGCCTGATCCCGATGTTAAAACTCTTGCAGCTGACCCAAGAAACTTTGGGCCATGAGAATGTGTTAACCGCCAACGATATTATCAATCGGCATGATCTGGCCGCACGGATTGAAAACAATCCCAGTCTGCGTGAGCAATTGCAGGCCTTGGTGCAAACGCGCTTTTTCCAATCGCAAAGTGAAGATGTGGCGGGGCAGCTTAAGCAGGTTTTTGATCGTTTACGCAGCCATGGTTATTTGCATCAGCCGCATAAAGATCGCCATCATTATGTGGTCACTGGCAAGATTGATTATCTGATTGATCTGACCCGCTTTATTCGCGAAGAAGAAAACATTTACATTGACGAGGACGTGCCGCCCAGCCAAGAGGATCTGCTGGCATGAGTACTCTGGATTACCACAGTGAGGCGGTGAAGCAAGGTATTGAACGGCTGAAACTGCTGGGCAAGTACAGCGAGCTGTTGATGCAGAACTATTACGGTGCTGAGTTGGATGAAGCACAGGCTGGCGCACGGGTGGTTAATCAGTTACTCGAGGCCAATATTGTTTGGCGGCCGGATGAAGAGTCGGGCTTAAAACTCACCGGCCCGGTGCGTGAGATGATTGTGCACTTAATCGCCGATGAGCAACGGCGTAAAGTCAATGCTGAAGTGGGGGAGTTTCTGCTGAATATCCGCCTGCTGGTGGGTAAGATCAATGACGCCGAGCATAAGGGTAATTATCAACACAGCACCTATTTGCAGGCCCAGCTCAGCCAAGAAGTGGATGATTTAAACAGTCGGATTGCCACTGGGATTGATAGCTTATGGAATCGTTTGCATACCGATTTTGCTTTTGTCAGTACGGTGCAAGAAAAAATCCACGAAAACGAAAAAGCCCACAGTGAAGTGTTGCGTTGGCTGGATGGTTTACAGCTGATTGATTTTAAGGAGTTGATTGCCTTTGCTGGCAGTAATGGTGGCTTGCGGCATGTGTTAGTGCGTCAGTTGCAAGGCCAGGTCAGCGTGCATTTTAGTAGTTTGCGCGAAGTACAGAAGCGTCTGAATGAACTGATGGCGCGTTTTCGTCAGCAGCAAGCGCGCAATCTGTTGGTGCGCGGCATGCTGCAGTTTTTCCAGCAAAAGCCAAATTTTCAGCCCTCAGATTATGCCCAGCGCAGCCATGTGGTGGATTTGGTCAATCAAGCCGCGGCGTTACTGCCCAGCGCTTCGATTGCCTTAGATCGCCATCAAGATAAACATGCCATGCAGCAGCTGCTGGTGCAGTTGCCGGCGCGCCATCAGCCGCGCGCCGATCTGCCCAGTGCCGCGCAGCCGCTGGCTTGGCAAGAAGATGAAACTATTCTGGCCAAGCGTCGTGCATTACATGAGGATGTGGTGTCCTTTTATTTAAGCGTGCTGGATCAACAGCAGAGTCAGAGTGCCTTGGCGTATTTGGCCGATGCACAGCTGCACTGGGATCCGGAAATCTGGTTGTATCAAGTGATTGCGGAGTATCAAGGTTTGGCCAGCAGCGATAAAGCTGCTTTTCGTTTGCAGTATGATGAGCAGGTGGCTGGGGTGTTTAATCAGGTGCTGCTGATTGCCGATGTGCAACTGCAATTACTCAGTGAAGGAGTGGGCGCATGAGTGTCGATCTAGGACAAAACGTACGCGGCGTATTGCAGCGCGTGCAGATAAAACTGCAGCAGGATGCCTGTGTTCAGCAACCGGCTAAACAAACCAGCATGCAGGTGTTACGGACGTGGTGTATGCAGCATGGGATTGAGACCCAGCCGTGGTTTAGCACAACGAAGGTGAACTTTGATCGCCGTATTCTCGCGCGTATCGAGCAAACCCTTCTTGAGCTGGGTTTGCATCGCCTTGATGAGGATATTCAGCAACAAGATCGTTTTCAGCAAAGTGATAGCAGCCGCGTTGAGCATAAAAGTCTGGGCCACGCGCCGAAAGATCGACGGGTGTTGATGGCACAGGCCAACTGCGGAGCGTATTTCCCTGACTGGGTGAATGCCTCACCCAGTCAGTGGGTGATGGACATTGATTGGCAAACCTTGCAGCTCAGTGTCTTTCCGAGTCTGCTGGTGGTGGAAAATCTGGATAGTTTTTATCAGTACTTTGCCCATCATCCGCAGCGCTACACACTGCCGGATTTGGCGCTGAATGCCTTGGTGATCTATCGCGGCGACGGTTTGGAAAGTCGAGCGCGTACAGCCTTGGTTGAGGCTTATGCCGCCACAGGTCGGCCGCTGATTTACTTTGGTGACTATGATAGCGCGGGTTTAAGTATCGCGCTGCATGGGGCTTATACGCATATGCTGTTGCCCAGTTTGACTCACCTGCTGGCGCATGCTGATGATAGTGCCCAGCCAGCAGAGCAGTTGCATATCGCCGGCAGCATTGCGGCATACGCTGAGCAACTGCCTGCGCAACATCCTTTGATCGGCTATGTGCGGCATAACACGCAACGGCAAAAAGGCCTGCGCCAACAGGCGTTTCAAGGGGTGTTGGAGAGTGTGCCGCTGAGGTAGATCGGCCTTGTGCTTGTAGGGTTTGTGCGATGATTGGCATGGTCGGCTCTTACCGTGGGCCGGTTTTTCGCTGTTGTATGGGCTAGGATCTGGCGCATACAACATCAGCGTGCCAGCAATAAGTTGCCCTCAATCGGGGTGAATTTAGAGGCGGCACGAATCAAGGAAAAAGCGGTAAACTCGGCCACACCGAAGACTTCAGCCTTAACCTCGTACAGTTGTTGCACGCGCTCGAGTAAAACGGCAAAATCGCCATCTCCAGAGGCGAGCACTAATACATCGGCTAAACCGGAAAATTCCATGGCGTCCACCGCAATCCCTACATCCCAATCACCTTTGCGGCTGCCATCCCCGCGCTGTACGTAAGGTTTTAATTTCACTTCAAAACCAATGGCGCGCAAAATATTCTGAAATTGTTGTTGTTTGGCATCGCCTCTATCGGTGGCATAAGCAATGGCTTTAACCACTTCACGCCCAGCAGATACCTCGCGCCAAAACTGGTTGTAATCAAATCCCGTAGAAAATCCTTGGCGTACCGTATGATAAATATTTTGCACATCGACAAGAATCACAACACGTTCCATTACAAACTCCATAAAAAGTAATATAGTGCACAAAAACACAGAGACAACCCATGCAACTCCTGATTAAAGGGTGACCTTATGTACCTTTTCACTCATAATTAAAACTATATAGACATAAAGGGCCAATTAACCTGTCTGCCATTTATCCTGCACAGCACACGCCAATCTACGCTGTCATCGCAGCCACTGCCATAGCAAAGCCCTTAGCATTAAATTAATTGATTCGATCACACAGGTTTAAAAACGTATGACGCTGTACTTAGCTTCCACATCGCCCAGACGCCGTGAACTATTGTCGCAAACGGATCTTAAGTTCTCGGTGCTTGATATCGCTATCGATGAGACGCAACGTCGCAATGAGTTGCCGACCGCCTATGTCGAGCGTCTGGCTAAAGAAAAAGCCTTAGCGGGCTTTCAGAGTGTGCAAGAGGATGAAAATGCTATCGTGCTGGCAGCCGATACCATTGTTGTGCTTGAAGACACTATTCTGGGTAAGCCCAGCAGTCAGAGCCAGGCTCAGGATATGTTGCGTTCATTGTCAGGTCGTTCACATGTGGTGATGACGGCGTTTGCAATCAAAACCGCAGAGCAAATACGTGTACAGCGGGTCAATACCACGGTGTTTTTTAGATCCATCACCAGCAAAGAAATCGAATGGTATTGGCAGACCGGCGAGCAGCAAGATAAGGCCGGCGGGTATGGTATCCAAAGCAAAGGCGGCATCTTTGTCAGTACCTTATCAGGCAGCTACAGCGCGGTAGTGGGCCTGCCTTTAGCTGAAGTGGTTGTCGCCCTGCAAAACCTTGGTGTGTATCCCGAATAGGCACTGTGTATTCGCTTGTGACTGCATTGCCGTCACAAGCGCCCCGATCAGCCAGCGGTCAATTCATCAATAGCTGGCGATGCCTGCAATATATCTAAGTAGCCCACATCTAGTTGTTTCTGAGAGTCGACTTTGCGCAAGCGTGCTTGTCCATCGGCCGATGGCTTGTGTCTGTTCGGTTTTATTGGTGCGGTTGGCAGTAAAGTGGTCTGTGCACCAGGGTGGCTGTTGAGTGGCCTAGGGGTGCTTGGCCGCAGTCGCAGGTCCGGCCAGCTTCTAACCTAGGGTATTTTGAGGGTTAGATTTAGGTTGTTATTGGTTGGTTTTTCATCGAATTGCAGGCAAAAAAAAGGATGCCGATTAGGCATCCTTTTTTGTAGCGCAGGTACAGACTAGGCGTGTGGCTTGGTCTCATCCTGCTCGGCAGCAGGCGCGTCATCATGTTTTGAAGACTGCGTCTGTTTGGCTGCTGTTTGATTGTGCTCAGTTTCTGCAGGCACTGCAGGTGAACTTGGCACGTCTTGCTTGGTTGCGACTGGCTCAGTTGGTGTGACAGAGGGCTCAACAACAGGCTCAACCGGCGCAGCGATAGATTTAACATCTGCTACTGGCAGCTCAGCTTGTACTGCTGGCGCTACTGCCGCCTTTGGTGCCGCTGTTTGAGCCGCTTCGGCTTCACGTGCCAAACGCTCTAAACGACGACGCTCACGCGGATCATTCGAGGCGCGACCAACAGGGCGAGCAGGTTGTTGCGCGGCTTTGTCAGCCACGGTTTTAGCTGGTGCTGGGGTTGCTACAGCTTCGGCCTTAACCTCTGACTTAGCGGCCACTTCGGCGACAACTTCAGGTGCTTTGGCCGGCAGGCTCGCTGTGTCGTTGGACACTGCTGGCTCTACTTTAGCGACTGGCTCAGCTTTAACAGGTTCTGCTTTAGGCTGTGCCACAGTTGCGGCAGCTTTCTGTTCAACGATTGGCGCTGCAGCTTTAACCTCGGTAACGGCCTCGCTGACTGGTGTGACAACAACAGATTTCTCCGCCTGCTGTTGACGCACTGGGCTTGCTTTAGGCATTTCAACCGCGACAGGCGCAGCTGATGGCTCAGAGATTTGCAGCAGCGGCTGATCCGCAGAGAGCGACACTGTTTGCGCAGGATCAACCATGGCGACAGCACCACGGCCAGCAGCGGCATCCACTACAACAGGCTTCACATCCGTCGTTGCAGGCACTACAACAGCTGCCGTGGCAGGCAGTGTTGGGGCTGTGCGGACTGGTGTTTTCTCAGTTACGCCTGCATCCGTTACGGTCTCGACAGGCTGAGCTGTTGATTCTGTTGGCGCGGGTGCATTCTCAGCTGAGCTGTCATCTATTGCATTGCCATCCACATCCACTTGCTGACGCTCGCGACGGTTGCTGCGACGACGTTGACCGCGTGAACGGCGACGTGGGCGCTCTTCATCAGTACTGTTGTCATCTTGCGCATCGTTTTGCTCTGGCAAGTTGCTTTCTAGCTCATCCGTTTCCGTCTCTAAAGTTGGCTTCGGGTGTGGCGCGCGCTCTTGACGCTCAGGGCGGATCGGACGCTCATCAGTTTGACGTGGCTCACGCTGGGTACGCACTGGCGTTGGCTTGTCGTCGCTGCTTGATTCTTGCACCACTGGAGCATTGCGTAAATGACGCGGCTCAGGCGTTTCACGTGCAGGACGCAGTTCGCGGGTTGGACGCTTGCGCTCAGAACGATCGGCGCGCTCAGAACGATCCGCGCGTTCTGGGCGTGCAGGACGCTCTTCACGTTGTGGGCGCTCAGTGCGGCGATTGTCCGAGCTGCTATTAGAGGCATTGCTGTTACGGTTGCTTGAGGTGTTATCACGTGGCGCACTGTCACGCTCAGAACTGCTGTCACGTGTGGTTTCACGCGGCTTACGCTCTTCATCGCGGTTGTTGCGGGTATTGTCGCGACGGCTGCGATTTTGTGCTGCTGGGCGCTCAGTACGACGCTCGGTGTTACGGTTCGGCGTGCTGGCTTCACGTGGTTCTGGCTTAGCCACTGGCTCAGCTGGTGTTGCATCGCTGGCAAAGAAACTGACCAGTGACTTCACTAAGCCTTTAAGCATGCTTGGCTGTGCTTTGGCTGCCACAGGTGCAGGTGCTGGCGTTGCAGATTTTTCTGGTGGTGGCGCAGCACGCTCCGCGTTAGTGGTTTTTACCGCAGCTTCTTCGCGTACTAATGAACGGGTTGCGCTCACTGGTTGCACTTCTTCGGTTTCTTCTGGCGCCATTTCATAGCTGGATTGACCCGACAAGGCTTCTGGGCTGTCGTCACGCAAACGCATCACTTCAAAGTGCGGCGTTTCTAGATGGTCATCTGGCAGGATGAAAATGCGCACACGGGTGCGTAATTCAATTTTGGTAATGGCGTTACGTTTTTCGTTGAGCAAGAACGCCGCGACTTGGAAGGGCACACGAGCGCGCACTTCAGCGGTACGATCTTTCAGCGCTTCTTCTTCGATTAAACGCAGAATAGCTAAAGATAAGGACTCAACGTCACGAATAATGCCTTGGCCGTTACAACGCGGACAAACCACGCCGCTGCTTTCGCCCAAGGATGGACGCAGACGCTGGCGCGACATTTCTAACAAGCCAAAACGTGAGATACGGCCGACTTGTACGCGGGCACGGTCGGCTTCCAGGCATTCGCGCATGCGATCTTCAACAGCACGTTGGTTTTTTGCCGGGGTCATATCGATAAAGTCGATAACGATCAGGCCGCCAATGTCACGTAAACGCAGTTGGCGCGCGATTTCTTCAGCCGCTTCCAGGTTGGTTTGCAGTGCCGTTTCTTCGATGTCGCTGCCTTTAGTGGCGCGCGCCGAGTTAATGTCAATGGACACTAAAGCTTCGGTGGGATCTATGACTACCGCGCCGCCAGATGGCAGCTTCACTTCACGTTGGAACGCAGTTTCGATCTGGCTTTCGATTTGGAAGCGGTTAAACAGCGGTACGCTGTCTTGGTAGAGTTTGATTTTGTTGGCGTACTGCGGCATCACCTGACGAATAAAGCTTAAGGCTTCTTCTTGGGCATCGACGCTATCAATCAATACTTCGCCGATATCTTGGCGTAAGTAGTCGCGAATCGCGCGGATAATCACATTGCTTTCTTGATAGATCAAGAACGGAGCGCTGCGGCCATCGGCGGCTTCTTTAATCGCAGTCCACAGTTGTACAAGGTAATCGAGGTCCCACTGTAGTTCTTGGCTGTTACGGCCTAAACCCGCAGTGCGTACGATTAAACCCATATCAGCAGGGGCGTTCAGAGAGTTGAGGGCTTCGCGCAGTTCGTTGCGTTCTTCGCCTTCAATACGGCGAGAAATACCACCAGCACGTGGGTTATTTGGCATCAGCACCATATAACGGCCGGCGAGGCTGATAAAAGTGGTGAGGGCTGCGCCTTTGTTGCCGCGCTCTTCTTTTTCAACTTGAACGATCACTTCTTGGCCTTCAGTCAGCACGTCTTTGATATTAACGCGGCCGGTGCTTTCGCCAGTTTTCTTGAAGTATTCGCGGGAAATTTCTTTCAGAGGGAGGAAACCGTGACGCTCAGAACCGAAGTCCACGAAGGCGGCTTCTAAGCTGGGTTCTACGCGGGTAATACGGCCTTTGTAGATGTTTGATTTCTTCTGTTCACGTGCGCCTGACTCGATGTCGAGGTCAAACAAACGTTGTCCATCAACAAGTGCAACACGCAACTCTTCAGGCTGAGTTGCGTTAATTAGCATTCTTTTCATGGGGTACCAATATCTTCCGTGTTCACGGATCACGTAATTGGCACACTCGATCATTAGGGTTGGTGTCGGGGTCGCGCAGTTAAGTTAAATAGCTTAACCGTGTCTAGCGCACAAGGGTCATAAGCCGATGGCGCGACTGCGTCTCCAGTTGGCTGCAATATTTAAACTTGCTTGCAGCGCCTTTGTATCAGGAGGAGGAATCAGAGATTGGCCGCGGACGTGATGAAACGTCTGAATCAAAGCGTGTGGCTACGCAGGTCAATACTACTGTGCATCTCCACCCAACACATTTCCCTTTAATAAGTCGGGTGCCGCTCGGTGTGTTCGTGAGCGGGTTTATAAAAATACGATCGCAATGGTGCGTTCGCGGATTATGTTTCTCTACAGCTTTGGCTAAGTCGTGTGCTGCTTAGCGAGGTGGCTGTGACCTGTAACAATACTCAAACCAGATGAGGGTCAACGTTTTGTTTTAATTTGTTTTAGCGCCGGCTTTTATCTGACTGCTTTTGGCAGCCTTCAGAATATAGCAGTATGTGCTGTTTTCTTCAATAAATAAGTGGGTCAGGGCAGCGCTGTTTTATCTGGATGGCTTTTGTATTGAGGGTGCGGGTCTTGGCTGCAATTTGCTAAGTGTCGCGGCTGGTTTGTTGTTAACATTGCAGCATTGATGCTGGGCTACTTTTTGGATGTGTATAGTTATGACTAAGATGGATTCGCAAGCCGCGACCGGTGTGCAGTTACTTGAAGTGTCGGCAGGCCTAGAAGGGCAGCGCATTGATAATTTTCTGTTGGCGCGCTTAAAGGGCGTGCCTAAAACTATGATCTACCGCATTTTACGCAAGGGCGAGGTGCGCGTGAATAAAGGGCGGATTAAGCCTGATTATCGAATTAAAGAAGGCGATATCGTGCGCGTACCACCCATGCGCATGACTCAAGCCGATGAACCAGTGCCCTTGGCTAAGAGTTTGTTAGAACGTCTTGAGGCTGCGATTGTCTACGAAGATAAGGGTCTGATTGTTTTAAATAAGCCTGCCGGAATTGCCGTGCATGGTGGCAGTGGTCTGACCTATGGCGTGATTGAAGCCTTTCGCCAGATGCGCCCGCTGTGTAAAGAAATTGAGTTGGTGCACCGACTTGATCGCGACACCTCAGGTTTATTGATGATTGCCAAAAAACGCAGCATGTTGCGTCATTTGCATGAAGCCTTGCGCGGCGATGGGGTGGATAAACGTTATATGGCGCTGGTGCGTGGCCGTTGGCCGGCGTCGCGCAAACAAGTGGACGCGCCGTTGCAGAAGAGCAATGTGCGTTCCGGTGAACGTATGGTTGAAGTCAATCAAGAAGGTAAAGACGCTTTGACCTTATTTAAGGTGCTGCGCCGTTTTGGTGAGTTTGCCACCTTAATCGAGGCCAGTCCGATCACCGGTCGTACTCACCAGATTCGAGTGCATGCTTTATATGCAGGGCATGCGATTGCGGGTGACAGTAAATATGGTGATGAAGACTTCTCTAAAGAAATCCGCGAGCTGGGTGGTAAACGTTTATTTTTACATGCTTGTGATTTGCGTGTGACTTTGCCCGATGGCGAAGTATTGGCCGTGCATGCTGAGCCAGAAGAACAGTGGCAGGACGTGATTAAACAATTGGTCGATGGTTAAGGCTGTTGCTGTGCGTTTTTCGGTCGGGCTTGAGCTCGGCATGTTGCGCTAAAGGCGAGCCACAGTCTTGCGCATAGGCGATCGACAACGATGTTATACACATTTAAAAGATTTTTATATTCAGGAGAATTGGGTGGATAGGTTTAGGCTGTTGATTTTTGATTGGGATGGCACCTTAGTGGATTCGATTATGCGCATTATTGAGGCGATGCATGTGGCCTCTGATAGCTGCGCGGTGCCGCGTTGTACCGATGATGAAGTGCGCGCAATTATTGGTTTGGCCATGCCGCAAGCCTATGATGTGCTGTACCCTGAGGCGGATGATGCGGATTTAAAACAGCGCTTTATTACCGCCTACAGTGATGAGTATATTCGTTTAGAAGAGCAGCCCTCAGCGTTTTATCCGGGGGTGTTGGATGCGCTGGAGCAGTATCGCAGTGCTGGCTATCAATTGGCCGTTGCCACGGGGAAAAGCCGTCGTGGTTTGCACCGGGTGTTAAGCGGGCACAAAATGGTCGACTATTTTGACATCACCCGCTGCGCCGATGAAACGCGTAGCAAGCCCGATCCGTTAATGCTCCACGAGATTTTACAGTACTGCTCAGCCGCGCCACAGCAGGCTATTATGGTCGGCGATTCGCCCTTTGATTTGCGCATGGCTAATAATGCCAGAGTGCCGGGTGTTGCGGTCAGTTACGGTGCCCAGCCCTTGAGCGTGTTGCAGCAAGAGCGTCCGGTGTTAGCCATTGATCACTTTTCTGAACTGACCACTTGGTTGCAACAGCAGCCCAATACTTTACTTAAGCTTAAGGGAGCCTTGCATGACTGATAACTCAGGTGATCGCCCAAGAGATCCTTGGACTGATAATAGCCATATTGATAACTCGCCCCCTAGCGCAAAGGATTCATCGATGACTGATCACAATGTTGATAGCAAAACATGGAAGCTGCTGGAAAAAGCAGTACTCGCCAGCGTCAGTGAGCAACGTCGCTCACGGCGTTGGGGTATCTTTTTTAAATTACTAACCTTTACCTACTTAATGGGTATGCTGTTCTTTTTCTCACCGTTTGCAGGCAGTAGCAAAAGCGTAACCACAGGTGCACATACAGCGTTAATTGAAGTGCGTGGAATGATTGCCGATCAAGAGAGTGCCAGCGCCGATAACATTGTCAGCGCATTGCGTAAGGCCTTTGCCGATAAAAACACCAAAGGCGTTGTACTACGCATCAACAGTCCTGGCGGTAGTCCAGTCCAGTCAGGCTATATTTATGATGAAATTCGCCGCTTGCGCGTGCTGCATCCAGATACCAAAGTTTATGCGGTGATCAGTGATCTTGGCGCGTCCGGAGCCTATTATATTGCCAGCGCCGCGGATGAGATTTATGCCGATAAATCCAGTCTCGTCGGCTCGATTGGTGTGACTGCGGCCGGTTTTGGTTTTGTTGGTAGCATGGAAATGCTTGGTGTAGACCGTCGCGTTTATACCTCGGGTGAACACAAAGCGTTCCTTGATCCCTTCCAGCCACAAAATGCAGAAGAAACGAAATTTTGGCAAAGCGTGCTGCAAACTACGCATAAGCAATTTATTGCTAGCGTCAAACAAGGCCGTGGCGACCGCTTAAAAGATGCTGAGCATCCAGAACTGTTTTCTGGCTTGATTTGGACCGGTGAACAAGCGCTAGAGTTAGGCTTGGTTGATGCGCTTGGCAACAGCAGTTATGTAGCGCGTGAAGTGATTGGTCAAGCAGAGATTGTGGACTTCACCTTAGAAGAATCACCTTTTGATCGTTTTGCCAAACGGCTAGGTGCCAGCGTGGCGGAGCGTATCGCGATTCTGGCCGGCTTTAGTGGGCCGCAGTTGCGTTAAAATATAACGCTGGTTGTGAATTCAACACTCTCGGTTAAACGAGAGTGTTGGTATGACAGCGCAAAGGATGACGCTGGCTTTGTTTTATCGGATACGGGCACCTGCTCAGATGGCACCAATCTGGAAGCCGGTCGTTTCTATCGTGGCCTCGAAGAGAAACTGGCTATAGCGCAACGGGCTAGAAATAAAACCCAAGTTAAAACCATTCACGCCAAGATTGCTAACCGTAGAAAAGATGTGCTGCACAAGTTCAGCCGCGAGTTGGTCAACCGCTGCGGTGAAATCTATGTGGGCAACGTCAGT